>WNGO01000135.1_pt1 | contig 87734 bp, 69 predicted proteins | sample 5400511 | NCBI WGS metagenome assembly WNGO01 (sample SAMN13153380, study PRJNA577476) | soil metagenome | isolation source: 20 cm soil or saprolite under Garry oak tree replicate 2 | place: USA:California | collected 2016-06-15 | reverse complement strand
AGACTCTGCTGCTCACTTCCGTCCTGGACACGATCGGCCAGATGTCCTGCAATCCGGCGATCGGCGGAATCGCGAAGGGTACCGTCGTCCGTGAGGTGGATGCGCTGGGCGGGATCATGGGCCGCGCGGCCGATCGCGCCACCATCCAGTTCCGCATGCTGAATCGCTCCAAGGGCCCAGCAGTCTGGGCCCCGCGCGCGCAAGCCGATCGCACGCTGTACAAGCGCGCGGTGCGCTCGTTGCTCGAGCAATTCCCTGCCCTAGACCTCACGCAGGGCATGGTCACAAATCTGCTCTTCGATCAGCACGCCACGCGGATCACCGGGGTCGAGACGAAAGACGGACGGCGCTTCACCGCCCGCGCCGTCATCATCACCGCCGGCACCTTCCTCCGCGGTCGCATTCACCTCGGCACCGACACGCAAATTCCGGCGGGCCGTGCGGGAGATCAGCCATCAGTAGAGATGGCACAAGTCATTGAGCGTATTGGACTTACAGTAGCCCGCTTCAAGACCGGCACTCCGCCGCGCGTCGACGGCCGCTCGGTGAATTGGAGCAAGGTCGAGCGGCAGGACGGCGACAGCCCTGACTTCCGTTTCTCGTTCCACGAGCGCGTCGAGCGGCCGCGTCAGGCGCCGTGCTGGATCACCTGGGCCGGCGAGGACGTGAAGGACATCATCCAGCGCCACTTGAAAGAGTCTGCGCTGTACGGCGGCGCGATCAGCGGTCGCGGGCCACGCTATTGTCCCTCGGTCGAGGACAAGATCGTGAAGTTCCCAGCGGCCAAGCGCCACCAGATCTTCCTCGAGCCGGAGGGGCTCGATACCACCGAGCTGTACGTGAACGGTCTGTCGACTTCCCTGCCCGTCGCCGTGCAGCTCGAGTTCCTGCACGCCGTCCCTGGTCTCGAGCGCGCCCGGATGACGCGGCCGGGCTACGCGATCGAGTACGACTACTATCCGCCCACGCAGCTCACGCCCTGGCTCGAGGTAAAGACGATCGAGTACCTCTTTTTTGCCGGCCAGATCAACGGCACGACTGGGTACGAAGAGGCCGCGGGCCAGGGCGTCGTCGCCGGCATCAACGCGGTGCGCCGGATCCGCGGCGCCGAGCCGGTGGTCCTCGGACGTGACGACGCGTACGTCGGAGTGTTGGTCGACGATCTGGTGACGCGCGGAGTAGACGAGCCGTACCGGCTGTTCACGTCGCGGTCGGAATTCCGGCTGCTCCTACGACAGGACAACGCGTTGCGCCGGCTGCTGCCCCTCGCGGAGCGGCTTGGTCTGTTGACCGACGACGAGCTGCGCGCGGCTGAGCGACGGCTCGATGCCGAGGAGTCCGCGCTGCGGCTCGCGCGCGAGACGACGATCACTCCCGTCGAGGCAGCCGGCCCGCTCGCTGAAAGCGGTACGACACTCGCGGAGGGCGATCGCATCGCCGTGATCGCGAAGCGGCCGGGCGTCTCGCTGGCCGCGTTGTTCGCGGCGGCTGGGGTTGCGACCGAGGCCGGGTCCGAGGCGATCATGGCTGCGGAGATCGAGATCAAATACGACGGCTATCTCGCGCGCGAGCGCGAGGCGGCTGCGCGACTCGCCGAGCTCGCGGCGTTTGTGCTGCCTCCTGACCTGCCCTATCTCGAGCTGCGCACACTAGCGACGGAGGCACGTCAGAAGCTGGATCGGGTGCGTCCCGGTTCGTTGGCGCAGGCGGCACGCGTCCCTGGTGTGACGCCCAGCGACCTCCACAACCTCGTCCTCGAGGCTACGCGCTGGCGCCGGAGGGTCGCCTAGACCCCAAGGTTGCAGTTTCACGTGAAACGTTTGCTCTTTCGTTTCACGTGAAACGAACGTATATTGGGTTCTCGTCAATTCTGAAAGCTATATAACTATTTGCTAACTAACGATTTATAATGTCACGTGTAATCGCGATCGCCAACCAAAAGGGCGGCGTCGGCAAAACGACGACCGCCGTCAACCTCGCCGCCTCGCTTGCAACGGCCGAGCGCAAGACCCTACTCATCGACGCCGATCCGCAAGGCAATTCGACGAGCGGCGTTGGCATCGAGCGCGATCGGATCCGCAAATCGCTCTACGACGCCCTCATCGACCGCGCGTCGCTCGCACAGGCGCGCTTCCCGCACGTGCACTTCCCGTATCTCGACGTCGTCCCCGCGACACAGGACTTGGTCGGCGCCGAGCTCGAGCTCGTCAATCAAAGCGCCCGCGAGACGCGGATGCGCGAGGCCCTGCGGGATCTGCGCGACGAGTACGGCTATGTGATCATCGACTGCCCGCCGTCGCTCGGCCTCCTCACGCTGAACATGCTGACGGCCGCCGACAGCGTGATCATCCCGATTCAATGCGAGTACTATGCGCTCGAGGGTCTCTCCCAGCTCCTCAACACCGTGAAGCTCGTGCAGCGCAATTTCAATCCCGCGCTCGCGATTGAAGGGGTGCTGCTGACGATGTACGACGCGCGCCTCAATCTCTGCAAGCAAGTCGCCGAAGAGGCGAAAGAGTACTTCGGCGGCCGCATGTTCAATGTGACGATCCCGCGTAACGTGCGACTCGCGGAGGCGCCCAGCTTTGGAAAACCGATCTTGCTGTACGACGTGCAATCGGTCGGCGCCAAGAGTTACCTGGCCGTCGCCCAGGAGCTGATTCGCCGGGTCGAGCAGGACGCTCCACCCTCGCCAAGCCTCCCCGCAATTGAACAGCTGCCGCCCCCGGAGGTGCCCGCATGACGGAAACCGCCGCAGGAAGACGCCGCCTCGGCCGTGGTCTCGAGGCGCTGCTTGGGCCAACTCGCGAGGAGGCAGAGCGAGAAGGCAGCCTGGTCGAGCTGCCCATCAAGGACATCAAGCCGAACCCGTTCCAGCCACGCCAAACCGTAGACCCGGCTGCGCTGGAAGAGCTGGTCTCGTCCATCAAGCAAGCCGGCTTGCTCCAGCCTGTCGTGGTGCGGCGGGCCAACGGAGGGTACGAGCTGATCGCCGGCGAACGCCGGCTGCGCGCCTGCCAGCAGCTCGGTTGGGAGCGAATTCCCGCGGTGCAGCGCGATGCCGACGATCGGACACTGCTCACACTCGCGCTCATCGAGAACCTGCAGCGCGACGACTTGTCGCCCGTCGACGAGGCTCGCGGTTACGAGCGCCTCATCGCGGAATTCAAGCTCGCGCAGCAGGACGTCGCCGACGCCGTCGGTCGCGACCGGTCGACGGTCGCCAACGCCCTCCGCCTCCTCAAACTCCCGGAAGTCGTACTGCAGATGTTGCATGAGGGGCAACTGTCGGTGGGCCACGGGCGCGCGCTGCTCGGACTCGAGGATCAGCGCATCGTCACGAATCTCGCCCGCGAAGCAGTCGCCCAGGATCTCTCCGTTCGCGAGGTCGAGGATCGGGTGCGCGGCGGACGCGCGCCCGAACGCCGGCCGCGCATGAAGCGGGGCATGGGCGCCGCTCCCGAAGTTCGCCGCGTCGAAGACGCGCTGCGCCGCCGGCTGGGCACCGACGTGCGCGTGACGTTGCGCGCGAAAGGGAAAGGGCAGATCCACCTGTCGTTCTACTCGAACGACGATCTCGCACGGCTGCTCGAGGTCATCCTCGGCGCACCATTCGACGGATGACAAGGGGGACCCGCGGCGTCACGATCGTCGTCCACGCCGACGGCGATCTCGAATCCAAACAGTTCCGGTTCCCACGCTGGGCTGTCATGGCCGCGAAGTGGGGTGCCGGCGCGATTGCCGTGCTGGTCGTCCTGTTTTTCGCGTTGGCAGGACCGATTACGCGCAACGCGTTGCGTGTGCCGGGACTCGAGCGCGAAGTCTCCCGACTGCGCGTCGAGAACAGCCGGGTACAGCAGCTTGCCTCCGCGTTGAACCGTGCCGAAGCGAACTACCAGGAGCTGCGCCAAATGCTCAGCGTCAAAGCTCCTCCCGTCGCCCGCAGCGGCGGGACGGTCGCTCGCAACACCGACTTCACGACTTCCATGCGTGCTGTTCCAATTCGGGCCGCGCTGCCGGGAGTCCCCACCCGCTATGAAACCGGTCTGTCGACCCCGTCGCACTGGCCCCTCGACGTCCAGGGTTTTGTCACTCGGGGCCAGGTGCGGCCAGGGGTGGTCGACGAATCGCATCCCGGCATCGACATCGCCGTCCCGCTTGGGACGCCGGTGCGGGCATCCGGGGGCGGCTCGGTGTCGGCTGCGGGCTACGACGCAGACTATGGCTTGTTCGTCCTCTTGCGACATCCGTCCGGTTATGAGACGATGTATGGTCACATGTCACGGCTGGTTGCCGCCGAGGGCGACCAAGTTCAGGCAGGACAGGTCATCGGTTTGTCGGGAAACTCAGGGCGGTCCACAGCTCCGCATCTGCACTTCGAGATTCGACGCGACAACAAGACCGTCGATCCGCTGGAACTAGTGAAGGAGGGACGCTGATGGCGGTGTTCTCAGAAAAAAATCCAACACCCGGCGGCGGCCGTGAAGGCGTTCCCGGGCTATCGATCATCGGCGCCGGGATGCGGGTCGTCGGCGATATCTCGGCGGACGGCGTCGTAAAGATCGAAGGCTCGGTGAATGGAACGGTGCGCGCGGCCAAGCAGGTCCTGGTCGCCCGGGGCGGGGAAGTGGAAGGCGATGTGGTGAGCCGTGAGGCCATCATCGGCGGCGAAGTGCGCGGCGCCATATACGCGGAAGAGCGCGTCGAGCTTCAGGCGACGAGCGTCGTTCACGGCGACGTGCATACGAAAAAACTCCTGATCCAGGAGGGTGGAGAGATCAACGGCGTGCTGCGGATGGGCGAAGACGCAGGCCAACCACCGCAGGTCTCCCAGCGTGGCGGGCAGGCTCTGGCGCGGGCATAGATATCCACACGCCCAGCGCGGCCTCATGTGGATTGTCTAACTCATTGTCACATAATGTTTTGTGACGTCCGCCGATGTGGAAAGTCGCGTAACTGCCTCGATACTGTGACTACGGTGTCTTAAGTGCGCCTCGACAGTTTGGTCCGTTTTCTCGATGACTATCTCCGTGTCACCGAGGAGATCGCTGACGCGCCCGAGGCGGTGAATGGCTTGCAGGTCGGCAACTCCGGTGACGTCACCCGGCTCGCAGCAGCCGTGGATCTCTGCGAGGCCACGGTCCGACAGGCGACTGAGCAGCACGCAGACTGTCTCCTCGTTCATCACGGAATGTTTTGGGGTGGGGGCGGCCTGCGACCGCTCGTGGGTCCCGCGTATCGCCGGATTGCGGGTCTCATAAAAGGAAACATCGCCCTCTACGCCGCACACCTTCCGCTTGACCGTCATCCCGATGTCGGAAACAACGTCGTGCTCGCCCGAATGCTCGAGATAAAGATTCGCGGCGATTTCGGCTCGTACCACGGTGCCCCCGCGGGCGTCTGGGGCGAGTACCACGGAACGCGGGAGGAGCTGAGCTGGGCGTTGACCAAAGCACTCGGTACGGCGCCTAGGGCTTTCCCCTTCGGGCCCGAGCGCGTGCAGCGGGTTGGGATCGTCACCGGCTCGGGAGGTTCGCTCATCCCGCAGGCCGCCGCGGCAGGACTCGACACGTTCATCACGGGCGAAGGGCAGCATTGGACGTATTTCGACGCCGAAGAGCTTGGCATCAACGTGTTCTATGCAGGCCATTACGCGACGGAGACGGTCGGGGTCAAAGCCCTGGCTGAGCACGTCTCGAAAAAGTTCGATCTGCCCTGGGTTTTTCTGGATCACCCCACCGGGCTGTGAGTCCGCGACGCGTCCTGGCAGTGCTGGCCATCGCCGAGCTGCTGGCGATGGCTCCCTGGTTCAGTGCGTCCGCGGTGGCGCCGACCCTCGTGCGCGTCTGGCAACTGTCGCCCGTCACCACTGCCTGGCTGACGATCTCTGTCCAACTCGGCTTCGTGGGCGGCGCGCTCGTCAGCGCGATCTTCACGCTTGCCGATCGTCTCTCGGCACGACGACTGGTCGCCGGATCGGCAGCCGTGGCAGCCGTCGCAACGGTGGGAGTCGCGTTGTCGAACGGTATCACGATGGGAATCGTATGCCGGTTGCTCACCGGCGCCGCACTCGCCGGGGTGTACCCGCCGGGGATGAAGATCGCGGCCGGATGGTTTAAGGAAGAGCGAGGGCTCGCGATCGGCATTCTCGTCGGCGCGCTCACGCTCGGCTCGGCAAGTCCACATCTCGTGCGGTGGGCCGTGTCGCCGGCGGCGTGGCGCGTTGTCCTGGTGGTGGCGGCGCTCAGCGCGCTCGCCGGTGGTCTGCTCGTGTTCCTCGTTCCAAACGATGGTCCCTACGCCGCCCCATCCGCGCCGTTTTCTCTCGCCGCCGCTCCGCGGATTCTGACGGACCGCGCGGTCGCACTCGCCAACCTTGGTTACCTCGGTCACATGTGGGAGCTGTACGCGATGTGGACCTGGATGGCGGTGTTCATCACGGCCAGCGAGCACGCCCGCCGCGGGTCGGACGCCGACGTCACGGGGCTCGCGGCGCTCGTGACATTCGCGGTAGTCGGTAGCGGCGCGATTGGCTGCTGGCTGGGCGGGAAGTACGCCGACCGCTGGGGCCGCACACTAATAACCAGCGCTGCAATGATGGTGTCGGGAAGCTGCGCCATCGCTGTCGGTTTTCTCTTCGGCAGCCCACTCGCCCTGTTGGTCCCGTTGCTGCTCGTGTGGGGAGTCACTGTGGTCGCCGACTCCGCGCAGTTTTCCGCCGCGGTCAGCGAGCTCGCGCCGCGCGATTACGTCGGTACCGCGCTGACACTCCAAACGAGTCTCGGGTTTCTGCTCACGTGTGCGACGATCTACCTGCTGCCAAGACTCGCCGCTGCGATCGGGTGGCGATGGAGCATGAGCATGCTGGCGATCGGACCAGCCTTCGGCGTCTGGGCGATGTTGGCGCTGCGTCGCCGTCCAGAGTCGTTGCAGTTGGCCGGCGGCGCTCGCTAGGGCAGGATGAAGACGCCGACCTCACCGTCGTAGTCGTCGGCGCTGCGGGTCGTACCGCCGGGGGCCATCCACGGTCCGCCGTCGCGACGCACGTTGATCCGGTGCATGCCGCGCGGAATTCGGAAGGTCGCTACCCAGGCGTCGGCGTTCCCAGGATTCCGGCTGAGCGGCACCGGACGCCAATCGGTGAAATCGCCGCTGATCTCGACGGCCGTCGCGCCGGGGGCGTACAGCGTAAGGCGAACATCGTCGTCCTGGCGTGCCTGAATCTCCAGACGCGTCTCGGTGGAGCTCGTCGAGCTGTGCGATTCGCTCGGGCGAGTAATGATGGAAAGGGTTGGCGCTGCGGGCCTGCGCACCGAGATCGTTCCCAGGCGTACCGCCGCGGTGACGTAGCGACCCGCGATGCTGCCACTGAGGGCGTCGGTCGGATAGCGACCTGCGGACAGGACCAACGCAGCCTGGCGTCCAAGGGTCAGCGTGGCGCTGCCCTCGCCAAACACGCCGCGCCCGCCGCCGCGGCTCCAGAACCGCGCTCCCACGATCCCCTCCAGCACGATCCGGGCGCCACGCCAGCGGGCGGACGACCGCAAATCCGAGTAGGCCGTGTCTCCTATGAAGGATCGATCCAGCGATACGAACACCGTCTTGTCGGCGCGCAGCAGCCACGCGCCCATGGCGACGACGGTGACCGATCTCGGTCCGCCGCCGAACGAGGAGCGCCCGATCGTCGCGGCGATCCAGCCGCCGCGGTCGCCGTCCATCACGTGCAGGCGCGCGTCTGCTTGTGCGTGGCTGAAGCTCGCGATGTCTGCGTAGTCGCTCGCACCGGCGGTGGCGCCGAGCTCGCCACGCCAGTGGCGCGCGAGCGGGGCGAACCATGAGGCATTGGCCGAGCCGTCGAGACTGCGGCGTCCGCTTTCAAATCGCAGGTAGGTGCCGCGCGCGCTGACGAAGCCACGGCCTCGAGGATGCTCCCAACGCACCGCGGGCGAAATGGATGCCGCCGCCGATGGCAGAAAGCCGTCGTACTCGACGTCGGAGATGCCCGCCTCGACGTTGGCCGTGACTTGCGCGCACACCACGTGAACACCGACCCCGCACGCCAGTCCGATGAGTGCGAGTGCCCGCACGGAAATGAAGAACTACGGCCGGGAGCGGCGGGTAGGGCTGTTGGGGTTGCCCGTGGTGGTGTTGCGCCCGGATACGTCCAACGCGCCCGCGTTGAGACGCACGGACGTCGCGGCGCCGGGCGGTGCGCCAAGTGCAATATCGCGCTCGACGGCACGGCGGAACTCTACCAGATCGGCGTCACGTGCCTTTGGGGCGAGTGCGAGGACCGCGGCTGCGGCGCTGTCGGCGGGCACGCCGCTCGCGACCAGGTCGGCGAGCACGGAGAGCGCCATCGTGAGTGGCGGACGGCGCACGTCGCGGAGATGCGCGATGACTTGTGGCGTCGCGCCGGCGCGCAGCGCCGCCACGGCGGCCTGGAGCTCCGCCTCCGAGCCATCCGTTCCCAGGGCCGTTCGCGCGGTGCCGAGATCGGCGGCGAGCTTGCGGACCGCGGCCACAATCCGCGGCCCCGGTGCGCCTTTGGTCGCGCCTTCCAACGCACGCTGGATGATCGGCTCGACCGGCAGCCCGACGCCTCGCGCCGAATCGGCGATGGCGGCGACGGCCGAGCGCGTATCGGGATCGAGCCGCTCGAGTCGTGGATCCTGAACAGCTACCTGTGTCACGAGAAGCAGTGCCGCGAGCATCATGATCCTCTCCCTCCGACTGTGACCACCGAGCTCGGCGTTCCGAACTCATCGTCTTTCGCCGCCGGTGCGCTGGGATCGGCGCGCCATTCGACGCCGTTCACGAGAAACGCGTAGCGATAACGTCCCGGCGCGAGCTGAACCACAGTTGCCCAGACGCCGTGCGCCGTTTGCATCGGTGAGCGAGCGGGGTCCCAGTCATTGAAGTCTCCGACCAGCGCCACGGAGGCGGCTTGAGGAGCGACCAACACGAATTGAAGCGTGTCCGCCGTACTCGCGCCATTCCGATTCCAGGGCCTGGCCACGAGGACCGCTGCCAGGACGGCCGCGGCGGCAAGCAGCGGCCACAGCGGTCTGACGCGACGCCGCTGGGGCGGCGCCTCGGCGATCTCTCTCATCACACGCGCGTCCAGCCCCGGGTCGATTGCCACGGGGCGCCGCAGGTGCTGAATCACGCGTTCGACGGTCTCGTCCTCTTGTTCAAACATGCTCCGCCTCTCTCAGGTACTTCTGCAGCTGCTCGCGCGCGCGCTTCACACGCATCTTCAGGGCCGACACCCCGGCCCCCGTCAGCTCGGCGATCTCCTCGTACTCGAGATCTTCGACGTGCTTGAGGAGAAACGCCTCGCGGTAATCGGGCGCGAGACGTGCGACCGCCCGATCGACTGCGTCGGTCCAATCCAGGCGATCGGCCTGCTCGGTATGCGCTTCGTCCAGGGCCTGCGCGTCGCGCACGAACGTCCGGCGGCGGCGCGCGGCGCGCGCTCCCGTCGTGCGGCAGCGATTCACCAGGATTCCGTACAGCCAGGCGCCGAAGCGTGCCGGATCGTCGCAACGCGCCAGGGAACGGTAGGCACGCACGAAGCTGTCTTGCAGCGCTTCCTCCGCGTCTTCACGATCGCCGATCATGTGGACGGCGTAGCGTCCCAGGCGATCGCGATAACGGGAAACCAGCGCGCCGTAGGCCGCGGTGTCGCCGGCCCGGACCCGGCGCACCAGCTCTGCGTCGCTTGGTTCCACTTTGTATATACCCATCGCGTAAGTCGCCACGTCACAAGGGAAAGCGGGCGCGGCGCTGTGACCCCGCCCCAGACTACCCGGGTATTCAATGCAACAGCGCCGTCAGCGCAACACCCCCAGGAGGTTTTTGACGATGTCGAGAGTGAGCCTTGCCCTGCTTGCCGTCGCCACGATTGCCGTAGCCTGCTACAAGGACGATGTCAGCACCGCCGGTACTAGTCGCCGACCTATGGCGAAGGTCCTCCTCACCGACGATCCCTTCCCGTTCGATTCGGTGCAAAGCGTGCAGGTCTACATCGTCAGCATCGCCGTTTCGACCCACCCGGACACCGGCACCTCGGCCGACAGCATGCACTGGGTAACGCTCGCGGCGCCGCATCGCCAGGTCGATCTGCTGACGCTGCAACAGGGCCTGACGGACTCACTGGGCGCCGACACCGTGACGGCCGATCAGTACAAAGCGGTCCTCGTCACCATCAACGTCGACTCCTCTGCTGGCATTCGTTTCAAGAACGGATCGCCGGCAGTGGTGCGCTGGCACGGCGCGGGGCAGGAGTCGTACGCCTCGTTTGTCGAAGCGCCGATTAGTATCCCCGACACCGGCGCCGTGATCGTCATCGACTTCGACGTGGGGCGCAGCTTTGCCTACAATCAGCTTGGTGACCACGCATTCGACTTCTTTGCGTCGATTCGCGCGGTCAATAGAGCGGCAACCGGAGGTATCTCCGGCACCGTCACGCACGACACCAGCGCGGGACCCGCGGGCCCGGTCGCGGACGCGACGGTCAGCGCCTGGGGCGGCGGTCCGAACAACTGGTACATCCTCTCGACCGGCAAGACGGATGCGGCCGGCCACTACCGCCTCGCCTATCTCTTGCCCGGCACTTATATCGTCGGCGTGGAGCCACCCGCCGGGAGCAACTTCGGTTCGGCGCTCGATTCGAACGTCGCCGTCAACCGCGGCTTCGAGACGACGCATAACGTCACGCTCTCGGTGTTCCGTGGCGATGTCTTGATTCAAGGTGCGAGCTCGATGCTCGTGAATCACACGAATCGTCTCGAAGCCTTCGTCATCAATGCGCTGCATCAGCAGGATACCAGCGCGACCGTGGTTTGGCAGAACGTCGACACGACAGTGCTCGGGCTTGTCACATACGTGGACAGCACGCGCGCCGCGCGGGTGACATCCAAGGCCGTGGGAACGGGTCGCATCGTTGCCGCGAGCGGCGCTTTCGCAGATACGCTCGTGATTCACGTCTTCCCCGACAGTACGCCGTAAGCGTCGAGTCACGGCGCGGCTATATTGCGCGCCGTGACTCCTCTGGCCGTCCCGCCACATCACCGCCCCGGCGGCGGCTTTCGCAATCCGTGGGTCGATCACGCCGTACCAGGGCTCGGCAGCCTCCTCAAGTGGATGCTCGTGGATCGCACGACTCGACCACGTCCCAAGGATCCCGATCCATCCGTGTTCGCGGGCGTCCAGCCGGCGTTCGTCACGCCGCGCGCTACGCTCTCGCGGCTGACGGTGACATGGGTTGGACACTCGAGCCTGCTCATCCAACTCAACGGTCTCAACATTCTCACCGACCCCATGTGGAGCGAGCGCGCATCGCCGGTTCCATTTGCCGGCCCGCGCCGCTGGGTGGCGCCAGGGATCGCCTTCGACGACTTGCCCCCGCTGGATGTCGTGGTGGAGTCGCACAACCACTACGACCATCTCGACTCCAAAACGGTGCGACGCTTGGCGCGGGCGCATCCGCAGGCGTCGTGGATCGTGCCGCTGGGTCTCGCGTCGTTCGTCCAGCAACGCGGTGCTCCTGCTGACGCGGTCGCCGAGCTCGACTGGTGGGGCGAGAAAAAGGTCGGGCCGGTTCGAATCGGGGCCACACCGGCGCAGCATTTCAGCAGCCGCGGGTTCGGCGACCGCGGTGACACGCTCTGGTGCGGCTTTGCGTTCGTAGGTGCGAACGGCCAACGCGTGTATTTCGCGGGTGATTCGGGCTATCATCCCGAGTTCGGAGCGATCGGCGAGCGGTACGGTCCGTTCGACGTTGCCCTAATGCCGATCGGCGCCTATGAGCCGCGCTGGTTCATGCGCTACCTCCACATGAACCCCGAGGAAGCGGTCGCCGCGTTCCGCGCGTTGCATGCGCGCGTGATGGTGCCGATTCATTGGGGGACGTTCAAGCTCACCGATGAAGCGATGGACGAACCGCCGATCCGCGCGCGTGCCGCATGGGACGCGGCCGGCTTGCCGTCCAGCGGGTATCGCCAGCTCGCGCATGGCGAGACGCTCACTCTCTAGACAAGGATGGTGGAGGATGGTGAAGGTGCGTGAAGGTTGGTGGAGGATGACGGTGCTCTTGCTACTTGTCGGCTGCGCGGCACGTCGCCCAATGCCACCGCTCGCCGGGCCGTCTTCGGAACCCGTCCTGGAAACCCCCGCGCGAGTGGCGCTGATGACGGCGCCCGGCGAGGCGGACTGGGCGGCGCTCGGCAACGAAGCGACCGGTTTGCTGACGCGGTACCTCCGCATCAACACGACCAATCCGCCGGGAAACGAGATCGCGGCGGCGCGTTGGCTTGCGGTCGTGCTGCGGCGCGACGGCATCGAGGCGCAGGTCTTCGAGCCGGCACCGGGGAAGGCCAACCTCTACGCCCGGCTGCGCGGCGATGGCAGCGCGCGGCCCCTGATTCTCCTCAATCACATGGACGTCGTGCTGGCATCGCCCGAGTACTGGACCGTGGATCCGTTCAGCGGCCTGATCCAGGACGGCTACGTGTGGGGCCGGGGCGCGCTCGACATGAAGGGCGAGGCGATCGCGCAGCTCATGACGATGCTGATCCTGAAGCGCGCGCGCGTCCCGCTCAAGCGCGACATCATCTTCCTCGCGACGTCGGACGAGGAGATCGGTGCGGGCGTGGGAGCCGCGTGGATCGTGGAGCATCAAGCCGATCTCGTTCGGGATGCCGAGTTCCTGCTGAACGAGGGTGGGGTGACGCGGTCCGACGGCCTCGGGGGAGTCGAGTTCTACGGCGTCGGGACGACGGAGAAGTCGCCCTTTTGGCTCGACGTCACCGCGCGCGGCACGGCCGGCCACGGCTCTCGCCCGACGCCCGACAATCCTGTCCACCGGTTGATCCGCGCACTCAACCGCATCGCCGAGTGGCGGACCCCGCTCACCGTGACACCGGCGGTCGAGCGGTCGTTTCGCGACCTCGCGACGATCGAGCGCGATTCGACGGTGCGCCGCTGGCTCAGCGACATTCGAACCGCGCTGCGCGACTCGGTCGCGGTCCGCGCGATCACGGCCGACCTGACGTACAACGCGCTGCTGCGCAATACGATCTCGATCACGGGGTTGAAGGGGAGCGACAAGACGAACGTCATTCCACCGGTTGCGACCGCGGCGATCGACGTCAGGCTGTTGCCTGGACAGGATCCGGCGACGTTTCTCGCGGAGCTGACGCGCGTGGTGGGAGACACCGCGGTCACGCTGCGGCCGCAGGGGCCGAACTGGCCGGCGACCGAGAGCCCGATCGAGACGGAGATGTTCCGCGCGATCACCGCGGTGGCGCACGCGCGTCATCCCAACGCGCTGGTCACGACGCTGATGCTGCCGGGCTTTACCGACAGCCATTACTTCCGGCGCATGGGCATCGCGAGCTACGGCCTGGGGCCATTCCCGCTCACGCAGGGGGAGTCCCGCGGCGTGCACGGCAACGATGAGCGCGTCAGAATCGATGCGCTGCGTTTTGGCGTGCGATTCTACTACGACGTGGTCACGCGCGTCGCGGCGAAGTAGCTACCTGAGCGGAACGACGAACCTCACGCTGATCTGCTCGGCGGTCTGCGGGCTGACGCTGCATGAGCAATCACGCCCGATGATTCGCTTGACGCCGTTGACCTCGGCGTCGGCGATGCCGGCGACGTCGCGATAAATGATCTCGAGCATCTGCCCGTCGATGACGCGGTAGCTCACGGGCCGTCCGAGCAGCCGGTGGTGCGGATCGATTTTCGCGAGACCGTCGGCAAGCCTCCGCTGCAGGTCGGTGATCGCGTCGGTCGATGTCATGGCTCGCGCAGCGCCGAGGCATTGCGCCGCATCCCCCGATGGCCCGGACGCGTGAACGGCGTGCCATCGTAGCGCCGCTCAAACTCCTGCTCGTTCATGGTGACAAGCTGACCAACGTCGGGCCGGGCGATATCGGGGCGTGGCGCGAACCCCGGATCGAGCGTCGCGCGCGCGAAGCTCACATTCCACGGGCAGACGTCCTGACAGACGTCGCAGCCGAACAGCCAATCACCGACCTGCGCCGCCTCCGTCGCGGTGAATTCGTCGCGGTGTTCGATCGTGAGATAGGAAATGCAAGCCCGCGCGTCGAGATCGCGCGGTCCGGCAAAGGCCTGAGTTGGACAGGCGTCGAGGCAGCGCCGGCACGTCCCACAGCGATCGGCTTCGAAGGGCAGATCCGGCTCTAATCCTGCGTCGGTGAGCACGACGCCGATGAACGTGAACGAGCCGATCTCCGGATGAATGAGCATCATGTTCTTGCCGATCCACCCCAAGCCGGCCAGCTGGGCCAGCTCCCGCTCGGGCACTGGCCCGGCGTCGACGTAGCAGCGTGTGGCTGATCCCGGCACGATTTCCCGGATCGCCGACGCCAACTGCTCCAGCCGCCTTCCCAACACATCGTGATAGTCTGACGACCACGCGTACTGGGCGACTCTTCCGACAACCGGCGTTTGTCCGACCCCGGGCGCAAGCCCGGGGATACGAGGAGCTCCATGGTAATAGTTCGTCAGCGTGACTACCGCCGACTTCGCTTTCGGCATGATGAGGCGCGGATCTCTCCGCTGTTCTGCTTGTCGATGCAGGTATGTCATCGTGCCGGCGTGGCCGTCCGCGAGCCAGCGGTCCAGCTCGTCCGCGTGTGGATTGCGATCGAGCCGGGCGATGCCGGTCGCGGCGAAGCCGAGCTCGGCGGCGCGGCGTTTGATCGCGATCATAGTCCCATCGTCTCGCGACGCCAGCGCGCGAAGTTCACGACGTCATCGACGGCCGGGATCGCCTGTTCGTCGCCGTACGCGGTGAACATGCGCCAGCGCATGTAGTCGCGCGGCGGGATGGGCACGAACGGCGGGCGCCGATACCAGTCGCGGGCGCGAAAACTCCACGCGAGGCGCAACAAGTCGACGGCGAGTCGCGGACGCACCAGCGCCCGCACCGCCAAACGCAGATACAGTGCCGACCAACTCGCGATACGCCGCATTCCTTCTGTATATTCCCGGCCTATGACGCTCGCAAGCAGCGTAAAATCGCGCGCGCTTGGACTCGCCAGGTACCGCGGCGAGTTTCCCATCTTTCAGTCGAGCGTCTACCTGAACACCTGCTCGCTCGGGGCATTGGGCGAGCGGTCTCGCCGCAAGGTAGCGGAATACCTCGACCTATGGCAGAGCCGCGGCGCCTCCGCATGGTATGACGTGTGGTGGGAAGCGCTGGGCGACCTGCGCGCGCGGTACGGCCGCATCGTCAACGCCGCCCCGGCCGAGATTGCGCTCGCGCCCAGCATCTCGGTCGCGCTCAGCGCGGTCGCCGAATCGCTCGATTACCGCCACCGGCCCAAGGTCGTGATCACGTCCCTCGATTTCCCGACCGTGGCGTACCAGTGGCTCGCGAAGGCGGCGGCAGGCGTCGAGCTGGTCGTCGTCGAGAGTCCCGATCGAATCAGCGTGCCCGTCGAGGCGATCGAGCGGGCCGTGGACGATCGCACGGCGCTCGTGGTGACTTCGCACGTGTACTTCACGACCGGCGCCATTCAGGACATCAAGCGGGTCGCAGCGGTCGCGCACGCGCACGGCGCTCTCTGTGTCATCGATGCATACCAATCAGTCGGCCAGGTCCCGGTGGACGTGCAGGACGCCGGCGTCGACGCCCTGGTCGCAGGTGGCCTGAAGTGGCTGCTCGGCGGCCCCGGAATCGTGTTTCTGTACGTCCGGGAAGGCGTGGCCCGCCGGCTCGAGCCGCGGATTTCGGGATGGTTTGGGCAGCGGGAGCAGTTCGCCTTCGATCCGCGCGCGTTGACGTTCCACAACGATGCGCGACGCTTCGAGATGGGCACGCCGGCGCTCGCGGCCGTCTATGCGCAGCTCGGCGGCCTCGAGTATATCGAGGAAATCGGCGTGCCGCGGATCCGCGAGGTGACGGCCGCCTTGACCGAAGATCTGATCAGCACGGTGCGTGCCGCCGGATTCAAGCCGAAGGTGGCCGCCGAGCCGGAACGCCGCTCGGCGATTGTAATGATCCCCATGCCCGATCCCGCCGCGGCCGTACGGCACCTCGCGGCGGGTGGCGTGATCGTCGACAGCCGGCCCGGGCACGTCCGGTTCTCGCCTTTCTTCTATAACGTGCAGGATGACTATGTCAGAGCAACCGAGCGCCTCGCCTCGCAACCCGCTCACTGAGGACGAACAACTCCTCACCCCGCCGCAGGCCGTTCCCGTCGAGCGGCGGGCGTCCTTCACGAGCACTGACCCGTGGCGCGTGTTGCGCATCATGGGCGAATTCGTGGAGGGCTTCGACACGCTCTCCGACGTCCGCAACGCCGTCACGGTCTTCGGCTCGGCACGCACGCTGGAGGGCGATCCCTACTACGCGGCCGCGTACGAGACGTCGCGCATGCTTGCCAAGGAAGGATTTGCGATCATCACCGGCGGCGGGCCGGGTATCATGGAAGCGGCCAATCGCGGCGCCAAAGAGGGTGGCGGGCTCTCGATCGGCTGCAACATCGAGCTGCCGTTCGAGCAGGGCACGAACCGGTGGGTCGAGCGCTCGATCAACTTTCGCTACTTCTTCGTCCGCAAAACGATGTTCGTGAAGTATTCGACGGCCTTCATCACCTTTCCCGGCGGCTACGGGACCATGGATGAGCTGTTCGAGGCGCTGACCCTCGTGCAGACGGGCAAGGTAAAGCAATTCCCGGTGGTCCTCTTCGGCCGCGCCTACTGGCGCGGTCTGGCCGACTGGCTGAAGGAGCGCGTCGCGGGAGAAGGCAAGATCTCGCCGGAAGACCTGAATCTCTTTCTGGTCACGGACGATCCGAAGGAGGCCCTTGGCTGGATCATCGAGGCCCGCGAGCGCCGCACGCGCGCCTTCCGGGCGATGAGCACGGTCGCGCAGGCGACCCGATGACGCAAAACGAATTCCTGCGCGGCCAACGCATCAATCCGAAGGCGGTCACCGGAAAAGAGACGGTGGCCGATCTCGTCGACAATGCGTTCCTGGCCTACAACGCCGGGCGCCTGGCCGAAGGATGCCGGCTGTTCGCCGAGCGCATGCTCGAAGAGGACGTGACGGTGGGCATGAGTCTCACCGGCGCCATGACGCCGGCCGGTCTCGGCATGTCCACCATCATCCCGCTCATCGAAGCGGGGTTCATCGATTGGATCGTCTCCACGGGCGCCAATCTCTATCACGACGCGCACTTTGGCCTCGGGATGGCGATGCACCGCGGCACGCCGTTCGCCGACGATGTCGTGCTGCGCGAAGAAGGCGTCGTCCGGATCTACGACATCTTCTTCGACTACGACGTGCTGCTGTCCACCGATCGCTTCGTGCGCGAGGTCTCGGCACGGGACGAATTCCAGCGGCCGATGAGCACGGCAGAGTACCACTATCGGCTGGGCGGCTACGTGCTGGAGCGCGAGAAGGCGCTGGGCCTGTCGCGCAAATCGGTGCTCGGCGCGGCGAACGCCGCGGCGGTGCCGATCTATACGTCCTCCCCGGGCGACTCGTCGATCGGCATGAACGTCGCCGAGCAGGCGCTGTCGGGCAGCAAGCTGCGCTTTGACGTGAGCGCCGATGTGAACGAGACGTCGTCGATCGTGTTCTCGGCGAAGGTCCACGGCGGCAAGAGCGGCGTGCTGATCATCGGCGGCGGCAGCCCCAAGAATTTCGTGCTCCAGACCGAGCCACAGATTCAGGAAGTGCTCGGGATCAGCGAGAAGGGCCACGACTACTACCTCCAGCTCACGGATGCGCGGCCCGACACGGGCGGTTTGTCCGGCGCGACACCGGCGGAGGCAGTGAGCTGGGGCAAGGTCGATCCGGACAAGCTGCCGGGGACGGTCGTGGCGTATCTCGACAACACGGTCGCCTTCCCGGTTCTGGCGGCGTACGCACTGGCCCGACGCAAACCCCGCAAGCTGAAGCGCCTGTACGACCGGCGCGGAGACATGATGCGCGAGCTGACCGATTCGTATCTCGAAGCAAAAGCGGATCGCGACGCGCGTGCCGAGGCGGCAACTGGCGGCCGAGCGACCTGATATTCGGAAGTCTGCTCCCACGACCAGGACGTATGCCGTTTACGTCCTGGGTCTGCTGACCCTGGTCAATCTTCTCAACTACCTCGACCGCAACGTCGTCTACGCGGTGTTCGAGCCGATCAAACGCGATCTGCGGCTCACCGACGCCCAGCTCGGCTGGCTCGGCTCGGCGTACATCATCGTGCTCTCGCTCGCGGCGCTGCCGCTCGGCGTGATCGGCGATCTGCGCTCGCGCCGCAGCGTGATCACCTTGGGCGTCACGATCTGGAGTGCCGCAACCACCGCGGGCGGCTTCGTCAAACAATTCTGGCAGCTCTTCACCTGCCGCGCGCTCGTTGGATTCGGCGAGGCCGGTTATGCACCGGCATCGCAGGCGATCATCGCGCAGTACTACAAAGGACGGCGCCGGGCCTTCGCAATCGGGATCTACTCGGTCGGCATGGCGCTCGGCGGGGTGCTCGGCATCTGGTTCGGCGGCGTGATCGCGGAGCAGTACGGGTGGCGTTGGGCCTTCATCGTGATGGGCTTCCCCGGATTGGTGCTCGCGCTCCTCGCGTCGCGCCTGCGCGAGCTCGACCGCCGGCCACCCCCGCCGATCGTCGAAACGCTGCGCAAATGGTGGCAGCACGGCATGCACGGCGTGACGCACTACGTGATGCCGCTCGCGATCTGTGCGGGAATCGGCGCGGCGCTGGCGGGATTCTTCTCCTTATTCGAAGGGATCCCCTCGCAATTCGGCACGGCGCTGTTCGGCATCGGCACGAGCGTAGGGATCGCCTGGACCGTGTGGCGGCTCGTGCCGCTCGCGGTGCGACGAACGACCGAAGCCGGCGCCGTCGCCGCGGGGGCATTCGACGACTTTCAGGATGCGGCGATCCTCGTGCTGCGGACGCCGACGTTGATCTGGGTATTTCTCGGCGGCGCGATGGTCACGTTCGCGGTGAACGGGCTGATCGCCTGGGCAGCGGCATTCATGGAGCGGATGCACGGCCTCTCGGTGGCGCGCGTGGGCGGACAGTTTGGGCTGTGGGCGCTCACCGGTGGGGTGCTGGGGGCGCTCGTCGGGGGGCGCATGGCGGATCGATTGCAGCAGCGCTGGCGCGGCGGACGCGTGCTCACGTCGGGCGCGGGGTTCGTGCTGGGCGCGCCGGTGTGCGCCGCACTGCTCCTGGTGCACGATCTCCGCTGGTTCGGTCCGCTCATCCTGGCCACATATTTCCTGTATACCTGGTACAACGGACCACTCGCCGCGGTGATTCTCGATGTCGTTCCGCCGGCCGTCCAGGCATCGGTGCTGGGTGCGTTCGTGCTGTTCTCGCACCTGGCTGGTGACGCGCTGGCACCGCCGCTGATCGGCTACCTGTCCGACCGCACCGGCGATCTCCGCACGGCGATGCTGCTGCTGCCGGCCGTCGGCCTGCTCGGAGGACTGGTGATACTCATTGCGTTACAAACGGTCGCGCGCGACATGCGGCGCGTGACCGCGCTCGACATCCATGTGTCCGGCCAAGACTGAGGTGGGGCCGTGAAGATCGCCGTGATCTTCGATTCGCTGCATCCGGAGTGGGAAGATGCGGCATTCAAGCGTGAGGTCGAGGAGAAGGCGGAGGAAGCCGAGTACGATGTCGCCCGCGCGCTCATGGCCGGCGGGCACGACGTGCTCATGATCGGCATCGGCGACGACGTCGCGCCACTGCTGGCGAAGCTGGCCGGCTTCCAGCCCAAGCTCGTGTTCAACGGCTGTGAAGGGTTCCGCAAGAACGCGCGCCACGAGTACGCGATTGCCGCGCTGCTCGACATGTACGGCTATCGGTACACGGGATCGTCGCCGACCGCACTCCTGGTCGCCCGCAACAAATCGCTGACCAAGAAGATCCTCGCCTATCATGGCATCCGCGTGCCGGCGTTCGCCGAGTTCAAGGAGGGCGACAAGCTCGTGCGGCCGTCGGAGCTGCGGTTTCCGCTGATCGTGAAGCCGCTGCTCGAGGACGCGTCGATCGGGATCGCCCAGGCGTCGGTGGTCGAGGACGATCCGTCCCTGGCCCAGCGCGTCGAGTTCATCCACACCAAGTACCACCAAGCGGCGATCGTCGAGGAGCTGGTCGAAGGACGCGAGGTGTACGTGGGTCTGATCGGCAACGCCGACCTGCAGGTTCTGCCGCTGACGGAGATGACGTTCGGTGAGCCGGAGATCGGCGAGCACCGCATCGCGACGTACAAGGCGAAATGGGACGAGGATTATCGCAAGAAAAAGCGAATCAAGAATGTGTTCGCCAAAGGCGTTTCCGACGAGCTGACACGCCGCATCGGCGAGCTCTGTAGCACCGCATTTCACGCGCTCTGGCTGCAGGATTACGGCCGCGTTGACGTGCGACTGGCGCACGACAACGAGGTGTACGTGCTCGAGGTGAACCCCAACCCGTTCATTGCGGCCGAACACGAAATGGCGGAAGCGGCGGAGAAATCGGGTCTCAAGTACAACGCATTCATTCAACGCATCGTAGATGAGGCGCTGGCGCGGTGAGCAAGCGCGAAGTCCCCACCCCCGAGCTGCGTTGCCCCCGCTGCCATACCGAGCTGGAGCGGTTCTGGAGCTACTGTCCGAGCTGCAGCCGGCGGCTCGAGTGGCGCGACACGCTGCGCGAAACGAATGCCGAGTGTGCGTACTGCGGGTGGATGGTGTCGGACGCGTCGTCGTTCTGCCCGTGGTGCGGGCGCGACATCAAGGACAACGATTCGAGCGAGGAGCCGCTCAAAGCGCCCAAGGGCTTCAAGTACCACGCGCGCTGCGACTGGGGGTGCGGCGGCGGGGTGATGTACCCCATGCGCTTCTGTCCGTGGTGCGGGCGCGCCCAGACGTGGCGCTACGATGATTTCCAGAACGTCTGTCCCCACTGCGATCGCGGCGTGGACGACTGGATGGCGACGTGCCCCTGGTGCGGCGAAGACGCCACCGGCCGCGATCTCATTCCGCGGGCGCTGCGACGCGCGCGGCGGCTGCTGATCGTGTCCCGCATCCGCGACTGGCACTACCGCGTCGCGTTGCGGCCCGGCGTCTCCGGCGTGGCGCCGCGCGCCCCGAAGGTGATCGAGCTCGACCGCCGCTACGTCACGGGCAAGCGCCGCCGCGACGAGATCTCGTGGAACATGCTCACCGGCCTGCTGTTGCATGAGCTCGGCCACTCGTTCCTCTATCATCACTGGGCATGGACGCGTACCGGCCGCTTCCGCCGCACCTTCGGCGAGGTGCGAAAGGCCTACCGCGTGGCGGACGAGCATTGGGTGGACTTCGAGCGGCGCCGCATCGCGACGACGCTGACCGACTACGTCAGCGCGTATGCGGCGACCCACCCGCAGGAAGATTTCGCGGAGACGTTCCGCTTCTACGTCGCACGCCGCGGCCGGCTCCGCGAGCTATTCGCGGAGTTCGGCCGCAAGCGGAAGGGTGTGAGGTTGTACGAGAAGTTTTTGGTGATACATGATTTTGTGAGGAGTCTGCGGGGTTGGAAATAAGAAGCGGCGAGGGAATTTGCCGCCCCTCGCCGCCCCTTCGCCGCCTCCCGCCGCCGTAGTTACCCAGCGAAGCAGTAGGCGCATCCTTTTTCCTGAGACCGTGCGACCGCGAGCACGCCCGACGGCACGACCTGCACGCCCGGGATCAAGCCCGCGACCCACTCCGCTTTCACGGCTGCCGCATCCATGCTCATCTTCTGCGCGACCACGCCGCTGTAGATCGTGAGCGCGACGTTGCAGCAACCCACCTGCGCCCCGCTCGCAAGCAAGGCCTCAGTGCCGGTGCCCGGCAGTGGCAGGGGCAGCACCTTGGCAAAGATGTTGCGCACCGCCGGGGCGTCGCCCTCTTTAATTCCGAAAACCTCACCGAGCTTGTACTTCGCCCACAGCGCGTCCTGCATGGCGATCGGGATCGCCGAATGGCGCAACACGATGACCGCCGAGTTATCGGCGTCCTTCGTGGCGTAATTCTCGTTGTTGCCGTTGAGCCACACCCGCGGCCAGACGACCGGCATCCCGCTGTTCGGCTCGGGCGCGTCGAAGATCATCTTGTGTTTCCCGGTGATCCGGTTCAGCCACGTCTCGAACGACGGGTCGGCAGCTCCCAAAATCGGCTCGTGGCGCGACGGCTGCGCTTCCAGTCGCAGCGGCGTAAGCCCCGCGACTCCAGCGGCCGCCGTGGCGGCAAGACGACCAAGAAATCCACGTCTGTACATCTGAACCTCCTAGTGGTGAGACCGTGTGGGATATGCGACATCGGGTGGTGGATCGCCTTTGGGCCAATCGTTTTCCTTGCCCCGGTAGTCGGGCCGGGGGTGCGCGTTCACGTAGGCCGCGACGTGAAACGCCTGGCTGTCCGTGAGCGTGCCGGGTGCGTCGAACGGCATGTTACGACTGATGAATTCGGCGGCGGTCCGGACGCGCGACATGCCCGCGCCGACGTTATAGGACTCGGGCCCCCACAATGGGGGTGCGCCCGCCGTCCCCTCGCCCGCGGCGCCATGGCATTTGGCGCACGACGCCGCGAATACGCGCGCGCCGGCCGCGGTGTCGGCAGTGAAGGCCGCCCACTTCTCGAGGCGCGCGCTTGCGCCGGCCGGCGGCGCTACCGTCACACCGCGCGAGAGAAACGCGAAATAGGCGACGATGTCCCGCATGTCCGGTCCCGCCGGATCGAGCGCCGTCCCGTTCATGCTGCGGCGGAAGCAATCATTGACGCGGTACTCGAGCGTCTCGACGACGCCGCTGCGGGCACGATACTGCGGATACCGCGCGAACGCCCCCACCCACGTGCCGGTCTCGCGGCGCCCTTCGTCGAGGTGACAGGTCGTGCACCGCAGCTTGTTGCCCACGTGGCTCGGCAAGCTGTCGCGCGTCGCGGTGAGCAGCGCGCGACCGCGCCGGACCGCGTCGCCGTAGGGACCTGAAGGGATGATCGAGTCTGGGGCGGTCGCGGCCCGCGGGGGAGCGGCCTTCGAGCAACCGGCGAAAGGCACGATGCATATAAGAACGACCGACCTGCTGAGGCGCACCGGGCGAGATAATACCGGCATTTCCCACGGCGGCAACCTTTCGTGCGGTGCCCCTATCCAAACGTGCGTATCCTCCACTCAGGATTGCTATGATCGCGCCGTTGCTCGCGTCTCTGCTGCTCGTTGCCCAAAACCGTCCCGCCCTCGATTCGGCAACCGTCACGCGGGTCCTCAATCAACTCAAGGCCAGCGATTCTGCGGTGTGCGTGCTTGCCGGTGAAGCGCTCACCAACTACGGCGGCTTCTGGCGACGCTCCTTCGCCGATCCCGGCATGCCAATGCCTCAGCCGATGCCCACACCGATGCCGATGCCGGGCGGTGGCGCGGGTGGCGTCCATGTCGACATGCACCAGCACAGCCGTGGTATGGACCCCGCGGTGCTGCGCGCGTTTCAAGGGGTGATTCGCGACGACAATCGCTGCGTGCGCAACATTGCCGCGCGCGTGCTAGGAAACTATGGCGGCTCGGACACCTACAATCTCTTCATCGGCATGCTCAAGGACGCTCGCGCCGACTTCCGCGAAACGGGAGCGTTGGGCCTCGGCGAGCGCGAGGACACGCGCGCGATCGGGCCACTCAGCGACGCACTCAGTGGCGATGCGAGTCCGGTCGTCCGCACGACCGCAGCATGGGCACTCGGTCAAATCGACGAGAAAACGGCAATCGGCGCGCTCACGCGTGCGCTGGGGGATCGTGCGCCGGAGGTACGGCGCACGGCGGCATGGGCGCTGGGTGAAATCGAGGACAAAGGCGCCGTTCAGCCGCTCAGTGCGGCGCTCAACGATCCCGCGCTGGAGGTGCGACTCACGGCGGTGTGGGCATTAGGAGAGATCCAAGACGCGTCCGCGGTGCCGCTGCTCGCGAACGCGGCCAAGGATCGCGACGCCCGCGTGCGACAGCAGGCCGCGTGGGCGCTGGGCGAGATCGAGAGCGCCCAAGGCATCACCCCGCTCGAGACGCTAATGCGTGATCCCGTCGCCGAGGTGCGGAAGACAGCGATTTGGGCCCTGGGAGAAATCGAGGACGGCGGCGCGGTCGCCGCGCTCGCGGCGGCACTGAAAGACAGCGACCCGGAAGTGCGCGTCCTGACCGCCTGGGCGCTCGGCGAAATCGAGGATAAGCAGGCGGTGGAGCCGCTCGTTGGAGCCCTGAAGGACAGCGATGAGGACGTCCGCGCGACCGCCGCCTGGGCGTTGGGGGAAATCGAAAGCCCGCGGGCCGTCGACGGATTGACGGCGGCGCAGCGCGACGAAGTGGGCTCGGTCCGTCGTGCGGCGACGTGGGCCCTGCGGCAGATCGACGACAACGACGATCACCGTGTGCACGTGCGAGTGCGGCCGCGCGTAAAGGTCAAGCCTTGATGCGGCCCCGCTCGATAATCTGAAAGTAGTCCCGCAGCTCCTCGGCTTCTCGGACATCGTCCCAGCCGAGGAGCTGTTTCATTTGTCCGGCGACCCGGGCAACAACCGATCGAGCCTGATCGAGCACCTCGTAGTACAGATGCAGGCGGCGGACCAGCACGTCCTGCACGCGGACCGCCAGCTCCCGCTCGACGGCGTACGTGATCTCGGCCCAAATCTCGGGACGGCTGGCGATGATCGGCTCGCCGAGCCGTCGATCGCGCTCGACGAGATTGAGCACCGCGGCCGCCTCGCTGCCGTAATACGCGACCAGGTGGCGCGCCGTCGCCTCGGACGCTCCGCGTGCCCGCGCCGCTTCGATGAGCACCTCGAGCTCAGCCGCCTCACCTCCGGGCAGCGGCTGCCGATCGGTTGGCGCGCGCCGCGCGAGCGGACGACCGTCGAGCTCGTGCAAGCGCGCGGCGACGCGATCCACGACATCCCGCGCCATCACGCGGTAGGTCGTCAGCTTCCCACCGGCGATCGAGATCAGGCCCTGCGGGCTTTCGAGCACCCGATGCTCGCGCGACACCTGTGACGGACTTGCGTGGTCTTCGCGGAGCAAGGGACGCAGCCCGGCCCACGCGGAGACGACGTCGTTCGACGCAAGGTGCGCGTCCGGAAACGCGGCGTTCGCCGAGCGCAGCAGGTAGGTGACATCCGCCGCCGTCACGCGCAGAGCATCGGGAGCGGCGTCCGCATCGGTATCGGTGGTCCCGATGTAGGAGAGCTCGCCCCACGGCAGCGCGAACATGACCCGGCCATCGATCTGCGAGAGCAGCGTCACCGCGTGCTCGTTACCCAGTCGCCGGCGCGGTACGGTCACATGCGCACCTTTAGTGAGGCGCAGCATTGGCGGCGCCCGCGGATCGTCGAGCTGCCGGAGGCGATCGGACCAGGGACCGGTCGCGTTCACCACGACGTTGGCGCGAATGGTCGCGGTTTCGCCCGTCAATACGTCGCGCACTACGGCGCCGCGCACTCGTCCGTCGGGCTTGAGCAGCGCGGTCGTCTCGACGTAGTTGGTCGCGAGCGTGCCGGCGCGGATGGCGCTGCGCACCGTCGCAACGACCAGGCGCGCGTCGTCAGTCTGCGCGTCGTAATACAGCGCGGCGCCGATCAGGCCTCGGTCGCGCAGCCCTGGTTCGACACGCCGCACCTTCTTGGCGCGGAGCCAGCGATGCCAGTGCACGTTGCGGAAGACGGCCAGCAGATCGTAGAGCCACATGCCGGCGCGCAGCTTCCACGCCGGAATCCGGCCGCCGCGATAGACGGGAAAGAGGAAGGCGATCGGCCGCACCAGATGCGGCGCGATCTTGAGCAGGACCCGCCGTTCACGGCTTGCTTCGAAGACCAGGTGGAACGCGCGCTGCTCGAGATACCGGATGCCGCCGTGGATCAGGCGCGACGAATGCGAGGATGTGCCCGCGCCGAAGTCGGACTTGTCGACGAGCGCCGTGCGGAACCCGCGCAGTGCGGCGTCGCGCGCAATCCCCGCCCCCGTTATGCCGCCGCCGATGATGAGTACATCCACGGGCGTCTCGACCATGGACGCCCAGGCTGCGGCCCGCGTTTGCTCCAACTCCCCTCCACTAGGGGCTGATGGTAGGTTTCCGTTCCCCCTCGCCGCGTGCGGAGAGGGGGTCAGGGGGTGAGGACAAAGGAACGGGGGAATCTAATGCCCGGTCTCAACGGTCGTCGCGTGGCTGTCATCGCCGGCGTCCGTACGCCGTTTGCCAAAGCCGGCACCGTGCTGAAGGAGGTGCGTGCCGTGGATCTCGCGCGTTACGCCGCGCGTGAGCTGCTCGAGCGCAGCAATCTCGATGGCGCCGAGGTGGACGACGTGATTTTCGGCCAGGTCGTTGCCTCACCGCTCGTTCCGAATGTCGCGCGCGAGGTGAGCCTCCTCCCCCAATTCCCCAAAGAGATCCCCGCCTATTCGCTGAACCGCGCCTGCGCCTCCGGCGGCCAAGCCGTGGCAGACGCGGCCGCTGCGATCGCCCTCGGCAACGCGGACGTCGTGTTGGCGGGCGGCGTGGAATCGCTCTCCGACATCCCGATCCTCGCCTCCCGCCGCCTCGCGGACATTCTCGTGGAGGCAAGCAAGGCCCGATCGCTGGGGAAACGGCTGCGCACGTTCGCCAAGATCCGCCCCCGCGACCTGATCCCGGTCTCGCCTGCGATCGCGGAGCCGTCCACCGGAGAGACGATGGGCCAGTCGGCGGAAAAGATGGCCAAGGAGAATCGCATCTCGCGCGAGGAGCAGGACCGCTGGGCGCTGCGCAGCCACAAGCTGGCGGCGCAAGGCACGGCCGACGGTCGCCTCACGGCGGAGATCGTCCCCTGGCTTCCTGGTCGTCCCGGTGGGGAGATCGTGCGGCAGGACAACGGCATCAGAACCGACACGTCGCTCGAGCAGATGGCGAAGCTCAAGCCCGTGTTCGATCGCCGCTATGGCAGCGTGACTGCGGCGAACTCCTCGCCTCTCACCGACGGCGCCTCAGCAGTACTGCTGATGAGCGACGACGCGGCGCGCGCTCTTGGCTACTCGCCGCTCGCCTACGTGCGGTCGCACGCCGTCGCGGCGGTGGACCCCGGTTGGCAGCTGCTGCAGGCACCGGTCTGGGCCGTGCCCAGGGCATTGGAACGCGCCGGTATCCAGTGGCAGGAGCTCGGCCTGATCGAGCTGCACGAGGCATTCGCGTCACAGGTTCTGTCGAATCTCCAGGGATTTGCCGCAAAAGGGTGGGAGATCAACGAGGACATCATCAACGTCATGGGAGGGTCGATTGCGATCGGCCATCCCTTCGGCGCCACGGGCGGACGGCTCGTCACCACCCTCGCCAACGAGATGAAGCGCCGCGATGTGCAGTTCGGGCTGATATCGATCTGCGCGCAGGGTGGCGAGGCCATCGCAATAGTGCTGGAACGCCGCTAGTGTCGACCATCGCGCCTCCGTCGACGCGTACCGCGCCCGCCGTCACCTGGGATGTCGCGGACGGCATCGCGACTGTCGTGCTCGACCTCAAGGGTCAGCCGGTCAACGTCCTTTCGCGCGCGGTCAAAGACGAATTCCTGGGCTGCTTCGCGGCGTTGGCCGATGATGCGCACGTGCGTGCCGTCGCCTTTTTTTCCGGCAAGCCCGAGAACTTCATCGCCGGCGCCGATATCGAGGAGTTCGTCAAGCTCACCTCGGCCGCTGAAGCCGAACGCCTGTCGGCAGACGGTCAGGAGATGCTGGAGCAGGTGGCGCGCTTTCCAAAGCCGATCGCCGTCGGCATTCACGGCGCCTGCCTCGGCGGCGGACTCGAGTTCGCCCTCGCGTGTCAGTACCGAGTCGCGACGGACTACCCCAAGACACAGATCGGCTTGCCCGAGGTGCAGCTCGGCATCCTTCCCGCGGCGGGTGGCTGTCAACGCTTGCCGCGGCTGATTGGCCTGCGTGCCGCGCTCGACATCATCCTCGCCGGCAAGACCGAACGCGCCGCCAAAGCGTTCCGGCTCGGCATCGTGGATGAGCTGGTCCCACCGTCAATCCTTACCGACGTCACCCTTGCCGCAGCGCGGCGTTTGGCGGACGGCTGGCGCCCAAAGCGAAAGCGTCCCGGCGGATTCGTGGGATTCTTGCTCGACGGCAATCCGCTGGGCCGGCGGATCGTGTTCCGGATGGCGCGCAAGCAGGTGCTCGAGCGGACGGGCGGCAACTATCCGGCTCCGCTCGCGGCACTTGAAGCGGTCGAGTACGGCCTGCGGCACGGGATGGCAGAGGGACTCAAACGAGAAGCGCAGCTGTTCGGCCAGCTAGCGGTCACGGACGTCTCCCGCAAGCTCGTACAGATTTTCTTCGCGACGAATCAACTCAAGAAGGATCCGGGCGTGCCGAACGCGCCGCCGCCCGTTCGTGTGCAGCGACTCGGCATCATCGGCTCCGGTTTCATGGGCGCAGGGATCGCCGGGACCGCCGTGGCCCAGTCGGAGGTCGATGTGCGGATGAAGGACGCCGACCTCGCGCGCGTCGCGCAAGGTGTGCTGGCGGGCCGCGCCATCCTCGATGACCGGTTGAAGCGCCGCCGCATCACGAAATTCGAATACGCGCGGCTCGTCGCGCTCTTGTCCGGCGGCGACACCTACGCTGGTTTCGGCCGTGCGGAGTTGACGATCGAAGCGGTCTTTGAGGAGCTCGGCGTCAAACAGCAAGTGCTCCGCGAGGTCGAAGCGGTGCTCCCGGCCACGGGAGTGTTCGCGTCCAATACCTCGACGATTCCGATCACGCGCATCGCCGAAGCCGCGCGCGCGCCCGAGCGCGTCATCGGGATGCATTTCTTTTCGCCGGTCGCGAAAATGCCGCTGCTCGAAGTGATCCCGGGCGCCCGCACGGAGCCGCAAACCGTGAGCACCGCCGTTGCGTTCGGGCGGCGCATGGGCAAGACGGTGATCGTCGTGAAGGACAGCCCGGGCTTCTGGGTCAATCGCATTCTCGCGCCCTACCCCAACGAAGTCGGCCATCTCCTCGCAGAGGGGGCGTCGATCGAGGATATCGACAGCATGGCCGTGCGTTTCGGCTTCCCGGTGGGACCCGTGACGCTGCTCGACGAGGTGGGACTCGACGTCGCCCTCAAAGTCGCCGGTGTCATGCAGGAGGCGTACGGGGACCACATCCAGCCGGCCCCTGGTCCGGGAATCACCGTGCTGGTGAAGGAAGGCCGTTTGGGCCGCAAGTCCGGCCGCGGTTTCTACATCTACCAGGACGGCAAGAAGCGCGGTGTGGACGAGAGCGTGTACGGTTTGCTCGGTGTCCATCCGAACGGTGGCCCGCGGCCCGCGGAGATTCTGCAACGGCTCGTGCTGCCGATCGTGAATGAAGCCGCCCGGGCCCTCGGTGAGGCCATCGTCCGGAGTCCTCGCGACGGGGACATCGGCGCGATCTTCGGATTCGGCTTTCCGCCGTTCCGCGGCGGGCCGCTGCGCTACGCAGACGATCTGGGAGCCGAGCGCGTCGTCACCGATCTGGAACGCCTCGCCGAGCGCTACGGAGCCCGGTTCGCGCCGTGTGAAGTCCTCCAGGAGCACGCTCGCGCCGGGGCCAAGTTCTACGCCTGATGCTGCGCGCCGTATTTCTCTGGCTGAGCGAGCAACCGCGCATCTTCAGGTTCGTCCGGAAGAATCGCCTCGCACGCAAGCTCGCTTCGCGGTTCGTCGCCGGCGAGACGATCGACGAAGCGATGTCGACGGTGCGCGACCTGAACGCGAGTAACCTGTCGGCCTCGCTCGATCTGCTCGGCGAGTCGGTGCTGCACGCCGAGGAAGCACAGCGCGCCTGCCGCACCTATCTCGATCTGCTCGAGCGCATTCACGGCGCCAGGGCCAACGCCAACGTCTCCGTCAAGCTCACGCAGATGGGGCTCGACATCGACGAGCAGCTGTGCGTGAGCAACATGCGGGCAATCATCGGCAAGGCGAAGAACCACGATTCATTCGTGCGCATCGACATGGAGCAGTCGAGCTACACCGCCAAGACGCTGCAGCTGTTCACGGGCGTGCTCCATCCGGAGTTCGGGAACGCGGCGGGCGTCGTGCTGCAATCCTACTTGCGGCGCACCGCGGCGGACGTGGACGCGATGATCGCCCTGGGCGCGCGCGTGCGTCTGTGCAAGGGAGCGTACAAGGAGCCCGAGGACGTTGCCTTTCCCAAGAAGAGCGACGTGGACGCGAACTACATCGCCTGCATGGAGCGCTTGCTCGAACGAGGGAGCTACCCGGGCATCGCGACGCACGACGTGAAGATCATCGAGCATGCGAAGGCATTTGCGAGACAGCAGGGGATTTCGGCCGAGCGATTCGAGTTCCAGATGCTGTACGGGGTCCGGCGCGATCTGCAGTACAGACTGCGGCGTGAAGGCTACAACATGCGCGTGTACGTTCCGTTCGGGACGCACTGGTATCCGTATTTGATGCGCCGTCTTGCCGAACGCCCGGCCAACATCGCGTTTATCACGGCCAACATTCTCAAAGAATGGACGACACGACGTTAGGTGGTTATCAGCAAGTGCACGGACGTCCGCCGGCGTTCGGTGCGGCGGACGGGCAGGCCTACTCCGTGGCCACCTTTGCCGACGACGCGGCCGGGGCGGGCCGCTACGGTGCGGCCCTGCTGTTCGTCCGGTGGGGCGAAGGGGAAAAACCGATTGGCCATCTGGAAACCGACTACCTCGCGTTCGGTTCGACGCCTGACGAAGCGCTCGCGCCGGTCCTCGCCTTGACGTTGGAGCAAGTGAAGGCCCATCTCGACCGGTGCGTCGCGCGGAGCAACCCGTGACCGCCACCAGCGGTGTCGTGCTTGCGCGCACGGCCGGTGGCTACCGCGTTCATACCGACGCGGGCGAAATCATCGCCTCACTCCGCGGCAAGCTGAAGTACCGGGACTCGGATCGCGTCGTTCCGGGTGACGTGGTTGTCCTCGAGGGATCCACCATCGCCGAGATCCGCCCGCGGCGGTCGGTGCTGGCCCGTCGTGCGGCGCAGGGCAGCAGCGGCGCGGGTCCGCGGCGCTCCCAGCCCGTCGCGGCCAACGTGGATCAGGTGATCGTCGTGACTTCCGCCCGTGACCCAGAGCCGAGCCCTCGGATGATCGACCGCTTCCTGGTGATCGCGGAGGCGAATGGCCTTCCGGCGGCGGTGGTCCTCAACAAGATCGAGCTTGACCGCGCGATCGAGGAACCGCTGACGCGGCGCTTCAAGACCGCGGGCTATCAACTGCTGGGAACGTCGGTGAAGGCGGATGAAGGACTCCCGGCGCTGCGCGACTTGCTGCGCGGCCGGCACTCGGTCTTTACCGGGGCGTCGGGCGCGGGGAAGTCGAGCCTGCTCAACGCCCTCGAGCCGGGCCTCAAGCTGCGGGTCGGTGCGATCAGCGAGAAATGGCGGACCGGGAAACACACGACCACCGCCGCCGAGCTCGTGCCGGTCGCGGGCCTCGGCTACGTCGTCGATACGCCCGGCCTCCGCGAAATCGGCGCCTGGGGCATCGATCCCAACGAGCTGGGCGCCTGTTTTCCGGAATTCCGCCCGTATCTCGATCAGTGTCGCTTCGACAACTGCCGCCACCTCGCTGAGCCCGGCTGTGCCGTGCGCGGCGCGCCGGCCGGCACCATCGATCCCGATCGGTTGGTGTCCTACGAGCGGATCTATGAAGAAGTCAGCGAGCCTTCCTGGTCCAGCGGCCGGCGTCGCGGGAGGTGACTTTGGCCATCATCTGCGCGAAGGCGTCGTCGAGATCGATGTGCTGTGAGTTGGCAATGCAAATCACGACGAACAGAATGTCCGCCAGCTCCATGGGAATCGAGCCGGGCGGTTCGTCCGGCTTCTTCGGCTTCGGGCCGAATTGATGATTGACTTCGCGTGCCAGCTCGCCGACTTCTTCGGCCAAGCGCGCCACGTTCGCGAGCGGCGTGAAATACCCTTGCTCGAACTGGCCGACCCATTGATCCACCGCTTGTTGCGCCTTACGAAAGCTCATGTCTGACCTCGTCGCGCCCTTTCAGGGTGAGCGGTACGCCGCCGTCGACCGCCTCAGCTCGCTGATCGCGCCGCCGTACGACGTCATCGATCAGGCGGAGCGCGCGCGGTACGCGGCGCTCGCCGCAGAGAATATCGTGCACGTCATGTTGCCGGAAGCGCCGCCGGGGAAGCCGGAGGACGAGCGCTACGGCGTCGCGGCGGAAAGACTGGCGGCGTGGCGTCGCGACGGCGTGCTGCGTCGCGACGCCCGACCGACGCTGTATGTCCTGGCGCAAGATTTCACCCTCCCCACGGGGGAGCGACTCACGCGCCGCGGGGTCTTCGCCGCCGTCGCCGCGGAAGGCTACGAACCGCGCCGCGTGCGGCCGCACGAGCGGACGCACGCCGGGCCGAAGGCCGATCGCCTGGCACTCATGCGCGCGACAGCCACCAACATCGAGTCGATCTTTTTGCTCGCGCCCGATCGTGACCGTGCGCTGGCAGACGCCGTGGCTCACGCTTCGCAGGGCACACCCGACGCGACAGCGGAGCTGAACGGGGTGGGCATCCGTCTCTGGATCGTTCGCGTCCCTTCCCCCTTCCCCCTTCCCCCTTCCCCTCTCTACATCGCCGACGGCCATCACCGCTACGAAACGGCGAGCGCCTATGCGCTGGAGAATCCGGGAGGGGCGGCCGATCGCGTGCTCGCGTTGATCGTGTCGGCGCAGGATCCGGGACTCGCGGTGCTGCCGACGCATCGGGTGATCTTTGGAACGGGGCGCGAGCTGGAGCGCATGCTGGCGCGGTGGCGCGACTGGTTCGACGTGCAGCCGTTCGCGGCGGACCGCGATCCCGTGGCGGCGCTCGCCTCACTCGGCAAGGGCCGCACCGCGTGTCTCGTGGCCGACCGCTCGCGCATCCTCGCGCTGTTGCTCAAGCCCGGCGTGCTGCCCGACCGGCTGCCGAGCCTCGCGCAGAGCACTGCGGTGCGCGATCTCGATATCGCCCGGATCGAGTCGCTGGTGGTGAAGGAAATTCTCGGCGCGGGCACGACGACGCCCGTCGTGCGCTACGTGGCGGACGCGAAGGAAGCGCTCGGGATGGTCCAACATGGCGGCGCCGCGGTCGCCGTGCTGGTCAATCCCACCAAAGTCGAACAGGTCTTCGCGGTGGCGGATGCCGGCGACGTCATGCCCCCGAAGTCCACGTACTTCGTACCGAAGGTGCCGAGTGGCTTAGTCTTGAGGCCATTGTAACGTCGGACGGTCAATACTGGAGGTCATATGTCGTTGCAGGGGAAACGAATTCTCTTTCTGGCGGGCCCTCTATACGAGGATCTCGAGCTATGGTACCCGAAGATCCGACTCGAGGAGGAGGGTGCGACGACCGTCGTCGCCGGCATTGGTGAGAAGACGTATCAAGGCAAGCGTGGCTATCCTGTGACGGTGGATTCCCAGGTGGACCAAATTAAATCCGGGGATTTTGACGGACTCGTCATTCCGGGTGGATTCGCCCCCGATCAGCTTCGGCGCTTCGACAAAGTCTTGCAGCTAACACGGCAGATCTACCAGGCGGGCAAGCCTGTCGCCTTCATATGTCACGCCGGATGGGTGCCAATCTCCGCAAAGATCCTGAAGGGAAAACGAGCGACCAGCGTTCGCGCCATCAAGGACGACATGGAAAACGCCGGTGTCCTTTGGGAGGACAGTGCTGTCGTGGTCGATGGCAATCTGATCTCGTCTCGGACTCCCGCTGACTTGCCGCAATTCTGTCGCGCCCTGATTCAGGCACTCGAGCGCGGTCCCCAAGACTGACCGTCAGACTGTCCGGCCGTCCGACGCTCCTATAGTTTCTGCGCATGAGTCCACGTCCGCGCCAGCAGATACTCGACAATCTCGAGAGCGTCTATCGTGAGGCCTACGAACGGGCCAAAACGGCGAAGGACGACCGCCGGATGGTGGACCTGGACGCGGCGTATCAGCGCGAGCAATTGTTGCTCGAGGTCCTACTAGACATCCGCGACGGTTTGAGCGCTCCCACGAAACCCAAGCCGCCGTCCGAGGCCGCAACGAGTCCGATCGCCGCCCTCGACACCATTCGTCGCATCACCAAACTGCGCTAGGAGGTAGCCGTGCGTCGTCTGCTGCTCGCCAGTCTGGTCACCCTCATGCCGCTCGCCGCATGCGGACAGAAGGCGGACGTCGTCATCGAGGGCGGTGCGGTTTGGACCGGCCTCTCGACCGGCCGCGGCCAGCCTGGCGCGGTGGCGATTGCGGACGGCAAGATCCTCGCGGTCGGCGATTCCGCGCTAATCGCGCGGTACGTGGGCGCCAATACCGCCATCCTGCACGCCGCCGGCGGTCTCGTGATGCCCGGTTTCGCCGACGGCCATACGCACTTCATCGACGGCGGCTTTCAGCTGGCGTCGGTGAACCTGCGGGACGCGGCCACTCCGCAGGAGTTCGTGCGCCGGCTCAAGGAGTACGCGGCGCATCTGAAGCCGGGTGAGTGGATCACGGGCGGCGATTGGGATCATACGCTGTGGCGCGGCGCGCCCCTTCCGCGGCACGAATGGATCGACTCCGTGACGCCGAACAACCCGGTCTTCGTGAACCGTTTGGACGGTCACGAGGCGCTGGCCAATGCCGCCGCGATGCGCGCCGCCGGTGTCACGGCCGCGACGCCGTCGCCGTTTGGCGGCGAGATCACCAGCGGAGGAGTCTTCAAGGACCGTGCGATGGATCTCGTGTGGCACGCCGCGCCCGATCCGTCGCCGGAGCAGCGCGATTCGGCCCTCGCGCGCGCCCTCGCGCGTGCCGCGTCCCTGGGCGTGACGGCCACCGGGCACATGTCCGCTTCGTTCGCGGATCTCGCGAGCTACCGGCGGCTGGAGCGCGCCAACCGCCAAACCGTGCGTGTGTCGCTCTACTTGCCGCTGAGCAACTGGAAGGTCGTCGCGGAGAGTGCCGCAACGAACCGCGGCGATGACTGGGTTCGGATCGGTGGCGTGAAAGGGTACATGGACGGATCCGCCGGCTCGCGCACGGCATTCTTCTTCGAGCCATTCAGCGACTCGGCAGGCTATCGTGGTCTGATGCAGCAGCCGGAATCCGACATGCGCGCCTGGGTTGGTGCTGCGGATTCTGCTGGGTTGCAGATTGCCGTCCATGCGATCGGCGACCGAGCCAACGCCATCATTCTGGCGATCTACGATAGTGTCGCGCGCGCGCACGGTGCGCGTGACCGCCGGTTCCGAGTCGAGCACGCGCAGCACCTGCGTCCAGACGATATTCCGCGCTTCGGCGCGCTTCGGATCGTGGCGTCGATGCAGCCTTATCACGCCATCGACGACGGCCGGTGGGTCGAGCAGCGCATCGGTCCGGTACGCATCAAGACCACCTACGCGTTCCGGACGCTGCTCGACACTGACGCACCGTTGGCGTTCGGCTCCGACTGGACCGTCGCGCCGCTCGATCCGATGCTCGGCGTGTACGCGGCCGTGACGCGACGCACGCTCGACGACAAGAACCCTAACGGCTGGGTGCCCGAGCAGAAGATTACGGTTGGAGAAGCGCTCCGCGCGTACACCTACGGCAACGCGTGGGCCACGTTCAACGAGCAGAAATGGGGAACGCTGGCGCCAGGCCGATTCGCGGATGTCGTCGTTTTGGATCGCGATCCGTTTGCGGTGCCTGCGGAATCGCTCGGGACAATCAAGCCACGCTATACGATCGTAGGGGGGAAAGTCGTTTACCGAAAACAGTCCTAGCCTGCGTATTTGAACCCCGCTTCGGCGAGCGTCAGCGGTTCTCCTTCATGTTCGACGCCGGCGCCGATCACCTCGCCGAGGACGAGCGTGTGATCGCCCGCCGGGAGCGTCGCCACAACACGGCACTCGACCCACCCTAGCCCGTCCACGAGAACCGGCACGCCCGACGCGGGAGCCGGCTTCGTCTTGATGCCTTTGAGCTTCTGCGGTGCCTGATCGGAGCTGCGACCGAGTTTGCCGGCCAGGTCACGCTGCCCTTTCAGCAAGAGACTGATCGCAAAATGGTGCGAATCGCGGATCAGACCGATCGTCTTGGAGGTATTCTCGATCGCGACCACGACCATCGGCGGCTCGAACGCCGCCTGCGTGAGCCAATTGGCGGTCATCCCATGGTCCTCGCCGTTGTGCGTGACGGTGACGACGTACAGACCATAGGGGAAGTGTCGGAGAATCGATTTCTTGGCGGCTTCGTCCATGACTGAAGTGACAATCTAGGCTATTTTCCAACCCTATGGCATCACGTTCCCGCGCGACCCCGGCCGCCACGGCCACCCGACCTGCCAAAGCACCATCGGTGCTTTCCAAAGCCGATTTGCTCGATATGTACCGGCTGATTCTCACGTCACGGCGCATCGACGACAAGGAGATCCAGCTCAAGCGGCAAAACAAGATCTTCTTTCAGATTTCAGGCGCGGGCCACGAAGGGGTCCTCGTGGCAGCGGGCAAAGCGTTGCGGCCATCGTACGACTGGTTCTACCCCTACTACCGCGACCGCGCGCTCGCCCTGACGCTCGGCATGACGCCCACGGAAATGTTGCTTGCCGGGGTGGGTGCCGCCGACGACCCGAGCTCCGGTGGCCGGCAAATGCCCTCCCACTGGGGCCACAAGCAGCTGAACATCGTCAGCCAATCGAGCCCGACGGGAACGCAGTTCCTCCAGGCCGTCGGCTGCGCCGAAGCCTGGCTCCGCTATTCCCGAATCGACGATCTGAAAGAGAAGCCGATCCACGGGGACGAGGTCGTCTACGTCTCCGCCGGCGATGGCACCACGAGTGAAGGCGAATGGTGGGAGGCCATGAACAGCGCCAGCAACCTCAAGCTGCCGGTGCTCTTCCTGATCGAGGACAACAAGTACGCCATTTCGGTGCCGATCGAGGTGCAGACCGCCGGCGGGTCGGTGTCGAAGCTCGTCGCGAACTTCCCCAATCTGCTGATCGAGGAAGTCGATGGTTGCGACCCGATCGCGTCCTATGCCGCGCTGACTCGCGCGGCGGATTGGTGCCGCCAGCGCAAAGGCCCCGCGCTCGTGCACGCCCACGTGATTCGCCCCTACTCGCACTCACTGTCCGACGACGAGATCCTCTACAAGCCGCCGCGCGAGCGCGAGGCGGAGGCCAAGCGCGACGCCGTGACCGCGTTCCCGAAACGTCTGATCGAAGAGGGCGTCGCGACCGAAGCGGAGATCGAGGCGATCAAGGCACGGGTCGACGAAGAGATCCAGGTGGCTGCCGACATGGCGCTCGTGTCGCCACAGCCCAGGCCCGAGACCGCGCTCCAGTGGGTTTACTCGCCCGACGTCGATCCGACGTCGGAGCAATTCGACACCGAGGACGATCCGCACTTCACGGGCGAGCCGACCACGATGGTGGATCTGCTCAACGCGTGCATGAAAGACGAGATGACGCGCGATCCGCGCATCCTCGTGTTCGGCGAAGACGTCGCGGACGTCAGCCGGGAGCAGTATCTGAAAGAAGTGAAGGGGAAGGGCGGCGTCTTCAAGGTCACCTGGGGGCTGCAGCGCCAGTTCGGCAGCGACCGCGTCTACAACTCCCCGCTCGCCGAGGCCAACATCGTCGGACGTGCGATCGGTCTGGCCACGCGCGGGCTCAAGCCGGTCGTCGAGATCCAGTTCTTCGACTACATCTGGCCGGCCTATCATCAGATCCGCAATGAGCTCGCGACCCTGCGGTGGCGCTCGAGCAATGCGTTCAGCGCCCCGGCCGTGGTCCGCGTGACGTACGGCGGCTATCTCAAGGGCGGCTCCGTCTATCACTCACAGACGGGCGCAGTGATTTTCACGTCGGTGCCGGGGCTGCGGGTCATTTGCCCGTCCACAGCCCTGGATGCCAACGGGCTGTTGCGCACCGCCATTCGCTCCGACGATCCCGTCATCTTCCTCGAACACAAACACCTCTACCGCCAGACCTACAACAAAGCGCCGAATCCCGGCCCGAACTTCATGATCCCGTTCGGAAAAGCGAAGGTCGTGCGGGAAGGGACGGCGCTGACAGTGGTGACCTACGGCGCCGTGGTACAGCGCTCGCTCGTCGCCGCCAAGGAGCTCGAGGAGAAGGAAGGGGTGAGTGTCGAAGTCATCGATCTACGGTCGTTGTCGCCGGTGGATTGGGAGACGATCGAGGCGTCGGTTCGGAAGACGAACAAGGTGATCGTCGCGTACGAGGACGCGTTCTCGTGGGGCTACGGCGCCGAGATTGCCGCCCGGATCGCCGACCACTGTTTCCCGTGGCTCGACGCACCGGTGAAGCGCGTGGCGTCGACCGACACGTTCGTCGGATATGCGCCCGACCTCGAGGACTACATCCTTCCCCAGGTCGAGGACCTCGCGCACGCGATGCGCGAGCTGCATGCGTTCTAAGCCGGCGCTCACATACGGCGTTCTGTTCTTTTTGTCGGGCGCGACCGGTCTGATTTACGAGCTGCTCTGGGTTCGCGTCCTCTATCAGTCCTTCGGCTCCACCATTCAGTCCGTCACGACCGTCGTCGCCGCCTACATGGGCGGCCTCGGTCTGGGCGCGTGGCTGTTCGGGCGGCGCGCGGATCGCACGCCGCGACCGGCGGTGCTGTACGGTTGGCTCGAGATCGCGATCGGCCTCTTCGCCATCCTGTCGCCGCTGGTCCTCGGTCTCGCGCACGGGATGTACATCGGCACCGCGGGCGCCCTCGCGCTCGGCGGCGCAGCCAGCGTCGCGTTGCGGTTTGGACTGGCGGCGCTCGTCTTGCTGATTCCGACCACGCTCATGGGTGGGACACTGCCCGTCCTGACGCGCGCACTGACGGGCGAAGATCGTGGACTCCTCAAGCCATCCCTGGGCCGCCTGTACGGCTTGAACACACTCGGCGCGATGACCGGAACGGCGCTCGCCGGGTTTTTGCTGATTGAGCTCGTCGGGGTCCGCGCCTCGCTGTTGGCGACAGCTACGCTCAACCTCGCGATCGGCGCCGCGGCCATCTTTCTGGGACGCGAGCAAAGCGTGCCTGACCCCGGGCGCCAGCCCGGGGAAGAACACCTCCAGCCTACCACTCCTGATCGTCTCAGAACTCTCGCGCTCGTGCTGTTGAGCCTCACCGCGTTCGCGTCGCTGCTCGACGAGATCGCCTGGACCCGCGTGCTGATCATGATCGTTGGCGGCTCGACGTACGCGTTTACGCTGATTCTGCTGGTGTTTCTGCTGGGTATCGGCCTCGGCAGCATCATCGTCGCCCGCCGCAGCGCGCCGCGCTTCGACACCGCCGCCAGCGCGGCGCTCGCGCAGGGGATCACCGGCATCGGCGCCGCGCTGTTATTCGTGTTCTTCGGATTCCTGCCATCGTACATCATCGCCGTGTTCCAGATTGCGGATCTCAGCGCCGCGTCCCGTCTTCTGCTGATGGGGGTCGCGGTGGGAGCGGTCGTTCTCATCCCGGCAATCGGCATGGGGATGACGTTCCCGCTGCTCACCGATCTCACGGCCCGCAGCGCGAAAGCGCGCGGCGAGGACGTCGGCGCCGCGTACGCGCTCAACACGATCGGCAGCATCCTGGGCGCTGTGCTTACGGGCTTCGTGCTCGTCGTGGCGCTGGGCACGCAGGTCACATTGCGTGTCGGATTGATCGTGAACGGCGTCGCGGCGCTGGCGCTGGCCGGCCTCGCCGCGCGCGGCATCGCCGAGGCCTCCGCCGAAGACCGGCGGATCCGCGTGCGTGTGTTGACGGCGGGAGCTTTGGCGACGTTGACCCTGCTCGCCGCCGCGGCCGCCCCTGGTTGGAGCACGCGCCTCATCGACCTCGGCCCCACGATCTACGCGCGGCAACCGATGGACAAGGCGGCGCGGCAGCGGTTCCTCGAGCACCGCGGCGTGCGACAGCTCTCGTTTCGGGAAGGTCCGAATGCCACCGTGAGCGTCTGGGAGGGCGAGACCGGCCGCTCGCTGCGGGTGAACGGGAAAGTGGACGCGTCCGACCGCGGCGACATGGACACGCAGATCATGCTCGGCCTCGCCCCGGTCGTCGCGCGCCCCGGTGCCACCTCGGCGTTCGTGATCGGACAGGGTACCGGTGTCACGACACGCGTGCTCGCGACCGTGCCCGGCATGACGCGCGTCAAGGTCGTGGAAATAGAGCCGGCCGTGCTGCAAATGGACGGCTTCTTTCTGCGTATCAACGACAGCGTCCTCGCGCGTCCCAACGTGCATGCGATCGTTGACGACGCGCGCAGCGCTCTGCAGCTCGACCGCGACCGGTACGACGTCATCGTGTCCGAGCCCTCGAATCCGTGGGTCGCGGGCATCGCGACGTTGTATACCCCGGAATTCTTCCGCATCGCGAGGGCCCGGCTCGCCGATGATGGCGTCTTTTGCCAGTGGATCCAGCTGTACCAGCTGCCGCTGCCGATCGTCGCCGGTATCGTGCGTTCGTTGCGTGAGGTGTTCCCCTACGTCCATGTGTGGTTCGGCGGCACGGCCGACCTCGTCGTGCTCGCGTCGCCGCGGCCGATCACGTATGGCCGACAGTGGCTCGAGCGGCTGCTCAGTCCAGGCGGTCAGTTGTACACGCTCGGCAGGGAGTGGCTGAACCTCGAATCGCAGGACCAATACTTTGGCCGGATGCTGCTGGGTGACTCGGGCGTGTCGCGTCTCGTCATGCGGGCGACGTTCGATCACACCGACGACCAACCCCGCCTCGAGTTCGTCGCCGCGCGGCGGTTTCTGGATCCCGACGCAACGGCGCACTCGGTTTTCGATTCGCTCATGCAGCTGGGCAACCGCGACGCCGGCACGTCCCCGTTCGCGCTCTTGCGGATCCTCGCCGCGCGCCGCAGCGATGCCGGCGTAGTCCGCTATCTCGACGCGGCTCGGCGCGCACAACCCGAAGCACTCGAGTGGAGTGTCCGGACAGCCGGCATTCGGTTGGCGCTGGGTGACACGGCTCAGGCCGATTCGTTGCTCGGGGCGGTGGCTGCCAGGGGCGGCGGCGCCCCCCGCGACGCGCTCCAGATGCGCGGCTTGCTCGCAGCGGTTCGAAACAGGCCGCTTGCGGCGGTGGCCCTCCGCGAGGCGCTCGCTGCGGGCGCCGACACAGGGCAAGTGCGCGCGGCGCTGGCGCTGCTAGCAGCCCGGAACTCTCGCTGGGGCGAGGCGGCGTCGCAGGCGCGCGGGTCGCTGGGCGCCGCCCAGGGCACGTTCCGCCATCCGTACCCCGGCGAGTTCCTGATGCAGGCGCTCAGCCAGATCGCGCTGGACGCCCCGCCCGGCATGGCGGACAGCCTGCTCCGCTACGCGGCCAGCCGGCGCCCGGGTTCGGCGCGCTACCTCGAGTTGGCGGCGGTCGCCGCGCTACGGGCGGGCCGCTGCGAAGACGCCGCCGCGGGTTTTGTGGAGTTGTTGGATTTCGCGGTCCAGCGGGACAACGGGCCCGCACTCGTGCGCGAGTGCTGGGCCACGCAGGACTCTACGGTGAGGACCGGGGCCGTCCGCGGGGCGGCGGCGAGGCAGGTGGAGAAGCACTGAGCACGTCGCGAATCTCGCCAGCGGCCGCGATTGCATGATCGACATCCCGGGAGAGCGCCCGCGCCTGCTGCGTGGCATTCGTGAGATCGCTGAGCACTGCGGCCACGCCCGCCGACCGCAGCCGCAGCAGATCGAACCGCACATTCTGCATCGCCAGCACGCACGACTCGATCTGTTCCTCGACGCGGCGGCGTCGCGTCAATAGGTCACTCAATGCCTGGCGCTGGCGCTCGAGCAAGCTGATTTGCCGTTCGCGTTCCGTTCCTTCTTCATGATGCTTCACAGCTTGAATCCGCAATTCGATCCGCGCCAGCGCGCCGTCATCCACATCGGCGCTCATGCCGTGCAGCATGCGCGCGAGATCTTCGGCCCGCTTGAGGAGCGCATCGACGGTGACCACGACATCCGGGAGCAACTTTCGCTCGGACGTAGGGACGCGCTCCATGATCTTGAGGATTGCCTCCCGGTCGTTGCGTGCCAGTCGCACCGCATCGACCTGGCGGCCGAACTCGTCCGCTTTGGGCGACGGCAGAACGCGGCGCGGCCCCCGCAACGCTTCTTGGGCGTCCGGCGCTGCCGGTCGGTGGAGCACGTCGCGCCACGAATACCCGTTTTGCCACAGCTTCATGAATTGGGGCAGCACGCCGAAGCCGCCCCACACGGCTGTCGGAAACAGCGACCAGCTGAGGCCGTTGCCCATGATCATATCGATAAACATCAGGCCGCCGCAGACGGACGCCCACGAGACGAAACTGTCGCGGAACTTCGCGACCATGCGGGGTTCGCCGCTGGGCGTGAGATCGCTCTTTGGGTCCCGCTTGGGGCTGGGTCGTGACGTACGCCGCCGCTCCGGCCGGCCACCGCCCGACATCCTCGCGGGCGGCTCCAAGCGCGTTTCCGGACGCGCCAGCGGGCTGACACTCTGACGTCGCGAGGGCCGGTACGGTGGTGCACTCCGCGACTCGAGCGCACGCCGCAACGCGTCGGCCGTCGGCCAGCGCGCTTCCGGCTCCTTCTCGAGCGAGCGCATGACACACGAGGCGAGATCGTCGGGGCAGGTCGGCGAGCGGTCCTGGAGATTTGGCGCTTGCTCGGTGATTTGCTTGAGCAGGATGCCGGGCACAGTGGGGGCCGAGAACGGCAATTCACCGGCGAGCATCTGATACCCGACGACGCCCAGGCTGTAGATGTCGGAGCGCCCGTCGATTTCACGATCCCCGGCGGCCTGCTCCGGACTCATGTAGTGCGGCGTCCCGATCGCGACCCCGGTTGCCGTCAGCGTTCCGGGTCCTGTGGTCGAGGTCAGTGCCTTGGCAATGCCGAAGTCCGTGAGGACCGTCCGGCCGCGGCTTCCCTCTAACAGGATGTTGTCTGGTTTGACGTCGCGGTGGATGATGCCGAGGGCGTGTCCGGCGCCGAGTGCGTCCGCCGTTTCCATCAAGATGCGCCGGGCTTCTTGCGGCCGTTTCCGCTTCCCGGAGGAAACGCATGCGGATTTCCTCACGGAACGCGAGCTCGGGCGGGAGCACCTTGACTGCCACCGCCCGCTTGAGCCGCTCGTCGCGGGCATGATAGACGACGCCCATGCCGCCGCGGCCGATCTCCCCGTCGAGCGTGAAGGAAGAGCCAAGGGCCTGACTCAGCCGCTGCGCCAACAGATCGCTCATGCCGTTTTGCAATCCATTCGTGGACTAAGATTTAGCCGCATCCATGCGGCCTTGCAACACAGTCTGGACGCGTCGTGTTGGCAGTCACGCGCCGCTTTGGCGGCGCTAGGAGGAACGGACCTGCCGCAGACGGCGTTTTTTCGTGGCATGGACGGTGCGTTGTCCGTCGCAGACTGTTGTTCACGAAACCTACCATTGGAGATTCCATGTCAGACCGGATGAGTTTGCCCGTCCTGCCGTTGCGCGACGCGGTGCTGTTTCCCGGCGTCGCGTCGCCGATTGGCGCGGGCCGTCCTGCGACATTGCGCGCCATCGAAGCCGCCCTCAAGAGCCCCGACCGCAAGGTCTTTGCGGTCGCGCAGAAAGAAAATATCGATCAGGTCACCCCCGGCGTGCTGTACAACACCGGAACGATCGCGCGAATCAGTCAGGTGCAGCGCAATCTGGGTGGCGTGCAGCTGGTCCTCCACGGAGAAACCCGCGGGACCGCCGTCCATTACAGCGAAACCAACGGTTATCTCCAAGCGACCGTACGTGAAGCACAGGATCTCCCTCCTCTCAACGAGAAGGATCCCGCGTTCGTAGCGTTGCATCGCGAGGTCCGCGATCGGGCTGCGGAGCTGGGCCAGAAGTCGGGACTGCCCACCGAAGTCATCCAACAGGTGCTGCAGGGGGTCAGCGACCCCGGCGCCCTCGCCGATCTCGTCGCCGGCCATCTCGACATTCAATCGCTGGAGCGCCAGCAGCTGCTGGAGGCGCTCGCGGTGGAGGACCGGCTGCGTCGCGTGCTGGTGCACGTGCAGCGCCAGATCGCCGTCGTCGACGCGCAGGAAGACATCAAGTCGCAGGTCCAGGAAGAGCTCGGCGAACGCCAGCGCGAGATGCTGCTGCGCGAGCAGATGAAGGCGATTCGCAAGGAGTTGGGTGAAGAGGGAGAGGCGGCGGAGGCCGATGACCTCAAGAAGCGGCTCGATGCGCTGGAGTTGCCGGAGGCGGCCCGCAAAGAGGTCGATCGCGAGCTGGCGCGGCTGGAGCGCGCCGGGCGGGAATCGATGGAGGCGCAGGTCATTCGCACCTACCTCGAGACGATCGCCGAGTTGCCGTGGAACAAGCGCGCCGAAGAGTCGCTCGACCTGAAGCAAGCCGCGAAGATCCTCGAGGAGGATCACTACGGCCTCCAGGATGTGAAGGACCAGGTGCTCGAGTTCCTCGCGGTCCGCCAGCTGCGGCAACAGCAGCCGAAGGAGGAGGCGCCGGGGAACGAAGACGATCGCGCCGCGCGCGCGCCGACGTTGCTGTTCGTCGGACCGCCGGGCGTCGGGAAGACCTCGATCGCCAAATCCATCGCGCGGGCGATGGGCCGGCCGTATGTCCGCATTTCGCTCGGCGGCGCCCGGGACGAGGCCGACATTCGCGGCCACCGGCGCACCTACGTCGGTGCGATGCCCGGCCGCATCATCCAGGGCATGAAGCAGGCGGGCGCCAAGAACCCGATCTTCCTGCTCGACGAAGTCGACAAACTGGGGATTTCCTTCCAGGGAGATCCGGCCGCGGCGCTGCTCGAAGTACTCGACCCGGCGCAAAATGACACGTTCACGGACCACTATCTCGGAGTGCCGTTCGACCTCTCCGAGGTCCTGTTCATTGCGACCGCGAACTTCCTGCAGAGCATCCCCGCTCCGTTGCTCGATCGGCTGGAGACCGTCAACTTCGCCGGCTACACCGAGCGCGAGAAGCTCGAGATCGCCAAGCGGTACCTCGTTCCCCGCCAGTTGACTGAGAATGGTTTGCGCGCGGGGCAGTTGACGCTCACCGATGGCGCGTTGAGCGAGATCATCGCCAGCTACACTCGCGAGGCGGGTGTCCGCCAGCTCGAGCGCGAAATCGGGAAGCTCGGCCGCAAGGTCGCGCGGAAGATCGCGGACGGGGCGGCTGAGAAGGTGACGCTCGGACCGAAGGACATCCCCGATCTCATCGGGCGGCCGAAGGTGCATCCCGAGCGGATGGCTGGAGCGGATCAGGTCGGGGTCGCAACAGGGATGTATTACACACCCGTCGGCGGCGACATCATGTTTGTCGAAGCCAGCATCATGCGCGGCAAGGGCGAGTTGGTCCTGACCGGTCAGCTGGGCGACGTCATGAAGGAGTCCGCCCGTGCGGCACTGACGTATGCCAAGTCGCACGCCGATCTGCTGGGGATTCCGGAAGGCGCGCTCGTCGACACGGACATCCACGTCCACGTCCCCGCTGGAGCGATTCCGAAGGACGGACCTTCCGCAGGTGTGACGATGGCGACCGCGCTCGTCTCGGCGCTTTCGCGCCGGCCGGCGCGCCACGACATCGCGATGACGGGTGAGATCACGCTGCGTGGCCGTGTTCTGCCGATCGGCGGCGTCAAGGAAAAAGTGCTCGGCGCTGTGCGGGCGGGGCTCACCTCGGTGATTCTGCCGAAGGAGAACGAGCCCGATCTCGACGATCTACCGGAAGAGGTGCGGAAGACGCTCGACGTGCATCTGGTGGAGGAGCTGGGAGACGTGTTGAGCCTGGCGCTGCGCGGCGCCCGCTTCGAATCGGGGCACCTGATCTTCGAGACGGAAGCGCCGGTGCTAGCCAGCGCTCACGCCGGCAACCACTAAGTCGACCGCCGCTTCGCGCCAGCGCTCGCGGAGCGACGGCTCATCAGCGCCGAGGGGGCGCGCGCTCGTGGCGATCACGGCTTCCATGGTTAGATAGCCGACCATCAGGATCAAAGCTTGCGCGGCAGCCAGGTGTGGGTCGAGATCGTCCCGCACCTGGCCCAGGCCTTGGCCCTCCGCCAGGAGCACGACGAGCCGGTTGATGGCCGGCGCAAAGGCCGCCCCACCACCAGAGCGCGTGCCCTGGCCCAGCAGCGCAACGATTTCCGGATGTCTCGCGAGGAATTCGAACTGCGCGGCGAGTGTGAACCGCAGCCGCTCGAGCGGCCCCCCACTTGGATACGCCAACTCCGCCAGCGCCGTCTCCAACTCGCCGGCCGATTGTGCCAGCACCGCCTGGAAGAGACCGCGTTTAGAGTGGAAGTAGTAGAACAGGAGCTGCTTGTTGACGCCGGCCAGGCGCGCGATCTGATCGACGCGCGCACCGGCGAAACCCCGCCTTGCGAACTCTTCGCGGGCGGCCGCTACGATCCGTAATGCCCTGTCATTAGTCAGCTTGGGTGGCATGGCCGAATTTCGTCAACCGTTTGGTTGATAAAATCTAAGGTCTATCGTCCGGTGCCGCCACTGCGACGTTCTCCGGAATGCGGGAGAGACCGTCCTTGAGATAGGCCAGCAGGTATCGATTCACCTGATCGGGCGATTCGTCAGCAGCGTCGTGACCGGTGCGCGTGAGGACGACGAATTCGCTGCGCGGCAGCTCCTGCGTGAACCTCGTGCCATCGCGAAGCGGAATCCACCGGTCCCCGTCGCCCCAGAGAATCAGTGTTGGCGCCTGTACGCGGCCAAGACGACCGCCCAGGCTGTCGAACCTGAACTCTCGAAGCACCCCTCGCAGGGCGCGCCCATACGCCGGATCGGGGACAGGTGCGTAGTACTGATCGACGTCTGCCTCGGTGACTTTGGTGGGATCGGCGAATGTCGAGCGCAGGATACGAGCGGTAATCCAGCGCGCCCGAAACCTCGTGACCACCGCGCCCACCTGCGGCCAGCGCGCCAGTTTGAGAACCCCGGGCCAGCGCACGCCGTAGCCGGCGGCGTCGATCAACACCAGGCCGCGGACGCGATCCGGATAGCGCAGCGCAACCTCCGCGGCGATCGCACCGCCCATCGAATGGCCGACCAGCACCGCGCTCGAGATGCCGAGTGAGTCGAGGAGCGACACCACGAGGTGCGCGTACGCGGCATTGGTATACCCGTGCGCCGGTTTGTCGGAGAATCCAAAGCCGCGATTGTCGAACGCAACCACGCGATACCCGGCGGCGACGATCGGCGGTAGCTGATAGCGCCAGCCGTACAGCGAGGCGCCGAACCCATGAATAAAGACGACCGGCGTGCCGTTGCCGGTGTCGATCATCCGTAACCGCGTTTCATCGACGGTTCGGTACTGCGCGCGGAACGGAGTGCCGGCGGGATAGCGCTGCGCTTCGGGAATCGGTGACGCTCGGCACGCCCCAGCGAGCAGAACAGCAAGGAGTATCCGCGGGGCGGTCACAGGACGCTCTGCAACGCGCGCCGGGCGACGAGCACCATCAGCGGATGCGAGGTCCACAGGCCGGCGATCGTCTCTCCCTCGCCCGATGTCATGACCAACTGCGTGTCGTCGATCAACAGCACCGTCGCATCGGGAGCGTCGTCGGGAGCCGGCGCGAGCCACGACGGGGCGTCCGGCGGCACACCACCACGGGCGCGCACCTTCAGCGTCGCGCGCTCCGCGGCGCGTCGCCAGGCCGGCAGCGTCGGCCGCCACAGCTCGAGCGCCATCACTCCTTCTACACTCCGCTCCGCGCGAGCGACCAGCTGGGTGACGAGGTTTGCCACCGCGCGACTGCCAGCCACTTCTCGCGTTGCCGGATCGCCTGGTCGCGAGAGATCGCGCACCTCTCGGCCCAGCCGGTCCAACGCCTCCCCTTGCCGGGTCGCGAGCAACGCGAGTAATGCCTGCGGATCGATGGGCCGATAGCGGGCCGGCCGATCAGGAGGCGGCGTGCGGGTCGCGGCACCCCGGGAAACCAAACCTTCCAGCGCGCCATACGCGTTGGCGCGCGCGAGCCGGGCGCCACGGGCCACCGCGTAACCGGTCGAAGGACCGAGCCGAAGCAACGCCCCGTAGACGAGCGACTCGGTGGGCGTAAAACCGAAGGGCGTCAGATCGATGGCCACTGTAGTAGCAAATACTACTACGTAAACGTGCGGCCTGCCATCCTACACGACGTTCAGGGGAATCCCGAGCAGCCTCGCAATCAGCGCCAGACGAAATGTGACGTCGGTCTGGCGCTGGGCCGGGCTCTTCCCCGGTCCCTCGAGCGGAAAGGAGTGATATACCACAGGGTTCGTCGACTTCGGCATCGCCCTGAGGCCAGCAGGGCTCCAGATCCCCTGGTCATCACATTCGCTGTACAGCCGCGCGAGGACCTTCGCGGCACTCGGCACCTGGCGCACGATTCCGAGCCGTGTGAGCAACTCGAGCCAATACACGGCAAAGGGCACGTCTTTGATCCGACCCTGGGCGTCCGCGTGCAGCGGGTCACCCAGGATCTCGAACAGCGGTCGAAAGATCTTCCTTCCGGCCAGGATAAAGAACGAGCGGCGGGGCGTCGGGACCGAGAAGTAGGCGGCCAGGCGCTCGAGGAAGCCGGCGCGCTCGCGCTGTACCGCGGGCATGAAGGCGAGCATTTCTACCGAGAACACGGTCGGCGGATAGGTAAGCGGATCGAGTACGGTCTTGCCTTGCGCCTTCTTGAATGGCTTCTGCGCCAGCTCGCTGCGCAAATACATCGAAATGTCGCTCGCGATGCGATGCGCGGCACCGCGCAGGCGCGGGTCGTCTTGATGCGCGCCGCGCGCGAGCGCCGCTGCTGCCGCTTGCCCACCCATGCTCCTCGCCCACAGCCCCAGGCCGGGATCGCTTTTGGCCGGCCGTTGGAACTCGACGAGGAGTACTGGATCGTCGTCCCTGGACAGCAACCGGAAGAGGAAGCGATCGGCGAACCGAAAGACCCTCCCGTCGGGCGGCCACCCCAGCTCGAGCAGCCGCCGGTATTGGTAGATCGTTCCGACTTCTTTCCACCCCATCGCCTTCGACGGAGCAGGCGCGAGGAGATTGCCTCCCCACAGCCCGGTCTCCTTCTGCTTCCGGACGATGGCGAGCGCTTCCTTGTAATGCAGCATCGCTTCGCGCAACGCGGCGACTCGCTCGACGTCGCGCGCCGGCTCTGGCACGACCTCGGTGAGCGTCCGATACTGGATGGGGAGACTGGCGGCCTCGTACAACCACGACAGAGGCACTGTATGTGTGGAGGGAATCTCCAACCGCCGCTCCATTGGTAGGAGGTCGTACCAGCTGGTGCTGCGGGGTCAAAAAGCGGGGGCAAACTATCCCTCCCCCGCGTAATAGGCAATCGCCAAACCTTAACTCATTGCCCTCCAAACTGTTCCGAATGTGCCCCGGCGTGCAAGCTACTGCACGTCTACGGCTGCGGTCGCTGGAACTCCGACGACGGCAACCACCGCGGCATCGTCGGATCGTTTCCGATCGCACGCGCTGCGCGAACCGTCACGCGCACCTCCTGCGCGAGCCCCGCGTACCGGAAGGTCGGCTGGTATTCGTCGCTCGGCTGATGATAGCGCTCCTGGTTGTAAATGTTCTCCTGCTGGACGCCCCATCCCGCGGGACGCCCGACAAAATCGACGCCGGGCTTGATCGACAACGCCGGGACGCCCGCGCGCGCAAACGGAAAGTGGTCCGACCGAAAGAACGAGCCACGCACGTCGGGCTGCGACTCGATTGTGAGCGACTCTGCGCGCGCCGCCACTTCGAAAGCCGGTCCCAGCGTCGAGCGGTCGATGCCGAGCGCGCCAATGTCGCGCGTCGCCCCACGGACGTTTGTGACGTCGAGATTCAGCACCGCGGCGGTTTGGCCGAGCGGGACGAGCGGCCGCTGCACGTACGCTTCGCTTCCGAGCAAGCCGCTCTCTTCGGCGGTGGTCGCGACGAACAAGATGCTTCGCGCGGTCCGAGGCAGCTGCGTGAGCGCCTTCGCGGCACCCAGGATCGCAGCGACGCCCGACGCGTTGTCCTCCGCGCCGTTGTAGATGGAATCCCCGCGGATGGCTGGACCGATGCCCTTGTGATCCCAATGCGCGGTGATCAACACGGCTTGCGATGCCAAACGCGGATCGCGTCCGGTCAACCGCGCCACGACATTCTCCGATTCCACGCGACGGAGCGCACTGTGAACGCCGACGCTGGCGGTGACTCCCGTCGCGATCGGACGAAAGTCGCGGCGCGCGGCGGCGCGAGTCAGCGAGTCGAGATTGAGTCCCGCCTTGGAGAGGGCGGTACGGGCACTTGCCTCGGTCACCCACCCCGCGAATGCGATGCTGGGAGAGTGCGGTTGATCGAGCTTGAACTGCTCGACCGACCACGACCCACGCACCACTTCCCACGGATACGTCGCGCTCTCGGTTGTGTGAATGAGGATCACGCCGGCCGCACCTTGGCGAGCTGCTTCCTCCAGCTTGTATGTCCAGCGGCCGTAGTAGGTGAGAATCTTGCCGAGAAACACGGTGGAATCGACGAGGCCGGGATCGTTGACGAGCATCAGCAGCACCTTGCCGCGCAAATCCGCGCCCTTGTAGTCGTCCCATTGCCACTCGGGCGCGCGGATTCCGTATCCGACGAACACGACTTCGCCGCTCGCTGCGATATCGGCTTCCGGGCGTTCCGCCCACGCCACGAACGCATCCCGATACACGAGCGTATCGGTTGCGCCGCCGGCTTTTCCCCACGAGAGCATCGGCTGCGGCGTCATACCCACGAGGGCGACGGGCTGGAAATAGGTCCCGTTCGCTCCCGCCGGCTCGAGTCCCAACGCCTGGAATTGGGCGGCGATGTATGCGGCCGCGAGGCGACCACCACGCGTCGCCGGCGCGCGCCCCTCGAGCAGGTCACTCGCCAGGAAGCGCAAATGCGCGTCCATTGCGGCCGTATCGACCGGGATGGGTGCCGGTCGCTGTGCCGCGGCGGTGGTCGCGACGAACGCCAGCATCGCGACAGTATTGCAACATTTGTTGGTCATTGAGTGGACTGCTCCCGTGAAAGGCGACAGTTGACGGTATCAATCGTACCCGGCCGGTGCCGGCCGGCTTCACTGGTCAAGACAAACGTCGAGTCCTCCAGAAAGGTCGATCGCTTCGCCCGCCGATCTCGGAAGGTCGTTGCCAACATGAGACTCCAGGAAGATACTTCGCACATGCGTGACGCAAACGTTCGACTGCAAGGCCGGATCCTCTACCTGACCGAGGATCCGGGCTTCGTGCGTGCGCAGCTCGCCGGGAATGACCCGGCCTGGTCGCCGGAGCACAAGCTCCGCGACGATATCTCGACCGACGAAATCACTCCCGCCTACATCTGCTACTACTACGACGAAACGCTCGGCCAATTCCCCTACCTCGGACTCAAGTGCCGCGACGAATTCCCCATCACGCGTGGCGCGGTGCAACGCGGGGGCTTCGTGGCGGCGGTGAGCGGCAAGCGGCGCGGGAAGGGTTCGTCCCGGGAGCAGTCGCCCTACGCCGAGATGTGCGCCGGGATCAGACTGGTCGTAGCCGAAAGCATCGAGCGCATCTATCGCGAGAACTGTCAGAACCTTGGCGTGCTGACGACGACCGATTTCTCGATTCTCGACAAGGTGCGCCGCGGAGAGGTCATCCCGCTTTCGGTGTTCACCGCGGGCGAGGGCGAGATCACCCGCGGCATCATCGAGCATGGCGGGCTGTTCAACTACAACATGGCCCGGCTCAAGCGTGAAGTCGTGCTGCATCCGCCCAAGACGCCGCAGCGCCCGATGACGCTGGGCGAGAAGATCCTGGCACGCCGTTGGGTCGTCGATCCGGCGAAAGGGAAGATCGGCGTTCCAGCCGTGAAGCCGGGCGATGAAGGGTTCGTGCTCACCGACATCCGCTTCAGCCATGAATACGTCACGCCGATGGCGGCGATCTTCTTCGAGCAGCTCGTCGGGAAAGACGCCAAGGTCAACGATCCCGGCTCGATCCTGATGTTCCGGGACCACCTCACGTTCCTGCCGGAAGCGATGACGCCGGAGCGCGTGAAGGAAGGCTTACTCGACGTCGCGCTGCAGCTCGAGAAGAAACAGCGCGAATTCGCCACGGCGCAGGGGATCAAGCTGTACGGTGAGCTGCGGCTCGGCCACCACGGTTCCGAAGCGATCTGTCATTCGAAGATTCTCGAGTCGCACGCGCTGCCCGGCCAGGTCATCATCGGCTCCGATTCGCACACGCCCCATGCCGGCGCGGTGGGCTGCATCGCGTTCGGCGTGGGAACGACGGCGATCTTCAATTCCTGGATCACTAAGGACGTGCGCCTGCAGGTGCCGGAGACGGTCAAAGTCGTCATCAGCGGTCAAAAACCCGACAACGTCACCGCGAAGGACTTCATGCTCGAGGTCCTGCGCCATCCCTACGTCAAAACGGGCAAGGCCATCGGCAAGCTGGTGGAGTATTGTGGCGATGCTGTCGCGTCGCTGTCGGTGGACGAGCGGGCCACGATGACCAACATGACGGCAGAGGTTGGCGGATTCACGGGGTACGTCGCGCCGGACGCCAAGACGGTCGAATACCTGATGGACTACCGCAAGATGTCCCGTGCCGAAGCGGAGCGCCTGGGCGCCGGGCTGGCGAGCGATCCGGCTGCCGAGTACTGCGAAGTCATCGAGATCGACGCGGCGCGCATTCGGCCGATGATCGCCCTCCCCGGCGACCCCGGAAACGGGCTCCATATCGCGGACGTCGGCCAGCGCATCAAGGTCGACATCGCATACGCGGGCTCCTGTACGGCCGGCAAGAAGGAAGACATGGACATGTACGCGCGCGTGCTCGCCGAGGCCGCGGGTCGAGGGGAGCGCGTCGCGCCATGGGTGCGCTTCTTCATCCAATGCGGCTCGCAGGATGTGAAGCGGTACTGCGAAGACCGGGGCTACCTCGACGTGTTTCGGCAGGTGGGCGCGACGTTTCTCGAGCCCTCGTGTGGTGCCTGCATCAATGCGGGACCGGGCGTGTCCAAGACGCGAGAGGAAGTCACTATCAGCGCGATCAATCGAAATTTTCCGGGCCGTTCCGGTCCCGGCCAGCTCTATCTCGCCAATCCCTACACTGTCGCCGCGTCGGCCATCACCGGCTATATCACCGTGTGGGAGCCGGGCATGGTCCTGGAGACCGCGCGCTCAGGGTAGGGTGCCGCGGATCTTCACCTTCACGGCGCGCGCGCCACTCCCGAAATCCAGTGCCGACGTCACGGTTGACGTCGTCGAATCCGGAACCGACTTCGCCGTGATCGTGAACTCGCCGTTGAGCATGCCCCGAGCCACGTTAAGCAGCGTACCACCCTGGCCTGAGCCATATTGACTCGATGTCGTGCGCAGATGGCCCCCGCGCGACAACCACTTCGTAACGGTTGAGTCGGTTGCTTGGTGGATCACAAAACCAGTACCCGTTCCCGCTGTGTCGAGCGTGAACCGCGACCACAGCGAGTCATTCACGGGCGCCCGACCTGATCCCAGCAGGAAAAACACCGAATCCACCGTGTGAGATGTCGCGTTGTAGCCACGCCAGGCGAGGACCCCGGTCAGGTTAATCGTCGTGTGCGTCCCGCCCTGCGTCGCATCGACGTCGAACTCGATAGCCACGACTCGAGTCGTATCGGATCCTTGGGCGATGCGAGATGCGCGATCCATGAATGGGAAGACGAGACGGGCCATTTTGGCGTACAGTCCAGAATCACCTACAAAGCCGGTGTCGAGGTTCCTGTCGTGCAAAAAGGCCGAATCGAGGGCCATCCGCACGGCCACGAGCTGCGGACCGGGGATCGCGTCGGGATCGACGCTGCCCGCATCAGAGCACGCCGCCATCACCCCGGCCAACGCCAGGCAGAGCAACATTCTTCTCATGTGGGTGAATATGGCCCTACTGGGGGCCGTCGGTAACTGTCGCGAGCTGTACCCGATACGGACGCAGTGAGTCGCGCTGATACACACTGCGGGGATTCCACAGCACCCAGGTGTTGATCCCCAGCTCTTCGGCCGCGCGGATCTGCTCGCGGATCTCGTGCGGTGTGTAGCGCGGTTTGCGGCGGCCGAGCGTGAACGCCTGGAGGTACGGACGAATCGTCGCGGCTTTCGAGAGCGGGCGCGAGCGATCGAGGGCTTCACTGAGGGCGTTGCGAACGACGCGATACGGCTCGCCGTTCGGCCATGCGAGTCCGTAACTGCCTTTGTAGTAGTGGCTCGGATAAACCATCGGTAGCACGACGTCCGCGACGCTGACGAAGTCTTCCCACACCTGGCCGATACCCAGGTCACCCGTCGCCGACGACGTCAGACCAAAAATGTCGAACGTGACCGGGACGCCGAGCGGCTGAATCCGGCTCGTGAGAATCGCGATCCCCGCCTGCACGCCTTCGCGCTGCGTTTCGCCGCGCTTGCGAGCCGCGAAGACCGCCTCTGCCATCGCTTCCTTGGGCTCGTCCGGGAAGCGTACGTAGTCGAACTGCACCTCGTTGAAGCCCAGGCGGACCGCTTCCTGCGCGAGCTGCGCCGCGTAGATCCACACCGAGTCGTTGTACGCATCGACCCACGCGGTCCCGATCCGATCGCGCCATAATCCGCTGCCGTCGCGATTCTGCACCGACCACTTCGGCCGCCGCTCGGCGAGCAGCGGATCCTTCGCGACGACGATCCGCGCGATCGCGTAGATGTCGTGCGTGCGGAGCGTGTCGAGCCGCGACTCCACATCGCGCGTGCGCACACACTTGGTGGCGCCGATCTCCTGCGCGACTTTCACCTCCGAGGGATAGAGCAGGCAACCGGTGTCGTCCTTGACGTCGACGACGAACGCATTGATCTCCGTCGAATCTGCGAGCCGGACGAGCTGGGCCAGCTTGTTCGATCCAAACGCCCACGCGTTGACGTAGAGCGCCTTGATCGGATCGGCCTGAGAGTTATCGAACATCGGGTCGGGCAGCACGTAGCGAAGCTGGATGCCGCGCAGCTGCATCGTCTCTGGTGACGAGGGCAGTTGTTGGGCAAAAAGGCCGCGACTTGCGGTCGCGGCCCAGAGCAAGAGAACGGCTGCCTGCCGAGCCAACTTCATAGGGGCCACCAACATAGGAAATCAGCCCCTAACCGGGCAAGGATTGAGCTCTCACCTCAAGCGTAAGCTGTTGAATAGCAATGGATAAGTCGCAAGGCTCTGGCCGCGATACTGCGGCCGGATGCCGAACAGGATCACGCGTCCTGTTCCTTGCTGCACTTCGAGGATCGCAGCCTTTCCGGCGATGCGTTCGGGATGAAGTACCCAGCCGGAGAGGAGGAGGCGCGTCGGATCTTCCGGCCACCGTCCGATCACCTGCGTCACGTTCGAGTCGAGCACTTCGAACGCGGGTCCTCCCTGAAACCATCCGATCGTCTCACGGGGCATCCCGCGCGCGACGGCGGTCGCGGTGTCGAGCTCCAGCCGGAAGATCGACCCCGGCGCGTAGAAATCTTCGTCACTCACCGCTTCGAGCACGTTGCGAACCGGCAGGAGCAGCGCCTGGATCGCGAATCGGCTGGCCTCATTCAGTGCGATGAGCGTTCCGCCGTCTACGACGAACTGTCGCAGCGCTTCGCTCCCGTCGGGACCGATGCCCCCGGCGTACGGCGCCGGATAGCGCGGGGGAAGACCTTCAAGGATCTCGCGAGGCGACTGGTCGGGGAGAATGATCACATCGAACTGGTCGCGCAGCTTTCCCGCGCGCACCACCGAATCGACGAGCGACGTGTAGGGCACTTTCCAATTGTCGAACACCCATCGGGTCCACCCCTCATCAATCGTCGCGTCATAGGATTTGTAGAGACCAATACGGACGGCTGGCTCCTCGTCCGTTACGCGAAGGGGGGGCACCGGGGCCACGATCCGCGGTGTGATCGGCGACGACAGCGGAACGCGCAAGGAGTCGTTGGCTACGGTTGCCGTCACACGCATCAGCAACGGCAGGGTGTGAGCGGTGACGTCGTAGGGGCGCTCCGGCGGCCCCCCGGGATACAAGCGCCGGTCAGGATAGTTCTGCACTTCGAGGAGCGTCTTGGCGAACGCCGCGTACGGTTGCCGCAGCACGACGACGTACGTCCCCGCCGCGTGACGTTGACCCTGCAGGCTGAACGACTGCAGCGCCGTGCGAACCTCGACGCCGCCCCGGTGCAGAATACCGAGCAACGCACTCAGCGCCACCGAGTCCTGGCGCGCGGGAATCACGTAGGCGTACGGCCACTCGCGCCAGCCGCGGATCGCACGCGTCTCGATGTTGAAAAAGTTGGCGAGCCAGCGCTCGCGGTCGTGCGCCGCATGTGACAGCAGCGCGTAGGCGCCTTCCGTCTGATACGAGACGATGTCGCGCAACGACCAGCGCCCGCCGCGCCAGGGGTTCGTGAAGTTCCACGACCGCTCGCGCGGATTGTAGCCGCGCTCGCGGGCTTGCAGGCGATCGAACGGGATATCCACCGGCGTCGCGAGATCGGCACTGGCCGTCTCGGAGAGAATTCGCACGCCACCGTGGTAGTGCTGGTATGCGCGCGCCGGCGTCCAGGCGTCATAGGTAGAATTGATCGAGATACCGGTCTTGCCCTGACCGGCGAGCTCCCACGCCATGGAGCTGCCCAGCGCATTGACGCCATCGATCAGCAGCGGATCGACGTTGGGCTCGACGGGATCGAGATAGGGCGGCAGAAACAGCCGCGCCCCGTTCGCATCCATTTGGTGGATGTCGTGCACGATCTGCGGGTGCCAGACGCTGTAGAGGGAATCGACCGTCAGCTGGGTTTCGACCTGTGTGAACGCGTACCAGTCGCGGTTGTTGTCGTGGCCGGTGTAGTGGTGATACAGCTCCGGCGGCGACGTTCCTTCCGCGGTCGTCCCGATCGTGCGGTTGTACCACTTCGACACGATGGTGACGCCATCGGGGTTCAGCGACGGCACCAGCCACAGGATCACATTGTCGAGAATCGCGCGCGTCGTCGCGCCCGTATCGGTCGCCAAGCGATACGCGAGCGCCACGGGAGAGAGGTGCCCACCCACCTCCGTCGAATGAATACTCGACGTGATGAGAACGATCGCCTTGCCGTTCTGCAGCGCCTCACGCGCGGCGCGACCGGTGCGGAACGAGCGGGGATCCGCGAGTCCCGCGTTCACCTGCCGGTAATAGTCGAGGCGTCGCAGGTTCTGCGGGCTCGAGATCACGAGCGCGATAAACGGCGCGCCCAGCGTCGTCTTGCCGAGCTCCCGATAGTCGACACGGTCGCTCGCCTTGGCCAACGCCTCGAAATAGCGCACCAAAACCGGCCATTCGACGAGCTTCCGATCGTCCCCGGGTTCGAAGCCGAGCACGGAGCGCGGCGTTGGGATAACGGCGGCGGCGCTGGAGGGGGGGCGGCGAGGGGCGGCGGGTGGCGGCGAAGGGCGACGCGCACGCCGCTGCTGTGCATCCGCCGGCCCCGCCAGCAGCGTGGCTGCCAGCGCCAGCAGCAAGCTCCTACGCAGCGTCAATGCTGGCTCGTCGTCGCCGCGGGCGCTGCGTCGCCGGTCCCGATCCAATGCGCGAACCAGGTGCGGATCCGCTCCAGGCGGTCCACGAGCAACCATGGTGGACCGGTGCGCGACAGGCCGTGGTAGGACCGCGGATAGCGCACGAATTCCGCCGGGATCCCGCGTTTGCGCAGTGACATGAAGAGCTGCTCGCCGTCGGTGATGGGGGTGCGCTTGTCATCCTCCGAGTGCACGATCAGCATCGGCGTGCGCATGTTTTTCGCGTACGTCATCGGCGACAGGACGCGGTAGAGGGAATCGCTATCCCACGGTGCGCCGTTGAATTCGTAGTCGGTCAGCCCCTGCGCGTCGGACGATCCGTACCACGAATACCAGTTGAAGATCGAGCGATCGGTTTGCGCCACCCGGAACCGGTTCGTGTGTCCGACCACCCAGTTCGTCATGAATCCGCCGTAGGAGCCGCCCAGGACGGCCATGCGCGTCGTGTCGACGCTGCCCTTGGCCCGCGCAATCGCGACGTCGACGGCCTGCATGAGATCCTGGTAGTCCTCCATCCCCCAGCGACCGCGCGTCGCGTACGTGAACGCGTGTCCGTAGCCGCTCGACCCGCGCGGATTGGTGAACAACATCCAATACCCCTGACTCGCGAGCATCTGGAATTCCGGAAACAGCACATTGCCATAGTTCGAGTGCGGGCCGCCGTGGATCGAGAGCACGAGCGGATAGCTCTTGCCGGCTTGATAGCCGTACGGCTTCATCAACCAACCTTCGATCTTCAAACCGCCGACACCCGTGAACCAGAACGTGTCCGCGGGAATGACCGTGACCTGCTTGAAGAGCGAGTCATTGAACGACGTAAGCCGCCGCTCGGCCCCGCGGGCGAGCGGAGTCACGTACAACTCCGTCCCGTGGGTGACGTCACTGGCCGTGTAGGCGAGCGCACGCCCGTCCATGCTGAGGGAGAAGCCGCGCAGTTGCCGCTCTCCCGTGGTGACCTGACGAACCGGACCACCAGCGGCCGCCACGGCAAACACATGCACGTTGCCGTTGGTCTCGGCGAAGAAGTAGATCGTCTTGCCATCGGCCGACCAGGCGGGGCTGCTCGGGTCGAGGCTCCAGTCTGCCGTCAGAATCCGTCCCGTGCCTCCGCTTGCGGGAACGATGCAGACGTCGTTCTCGACGTCCCGGCCCTTGGAGCATACGAACGCGATCGTCTTTCCGTCTGGAGACCAGGCGGGCGAGCTGCTTTGCGGGAAGCCGGTGGGAAGTGGGCGATTCGTGCCGTCGGCAACGTTGAGGAGGTACAAGGCCGGCCAATTGTCGTTCCGCACTTCCTGATTCTCGGTCGAGTCCTGGTCAAAGGCGATCGTCCTGCCGTCCGGCGACCACGCGGGCGAGCTCTGGCTCAAGTCACCACTGGTGAGTTGGCGCGGTGTGCCGCCAGCCAGCGGGACGAGGTACAGATGGGCGGGGCGCCGGTTCTCGCGCGGGGGAAGGTAGCCGCGCTCATCGCCGACGATCGGGATCGAAGTGTAGACGCGCCCGTCGAATCGCTTGGGATCGGCGCCGCGGGTGATCGCGGTGGGTGACACGCGCGTGCGCCACGCCTCCTTCTTCAGACTGTCCGGGTCGTCGCCGCGCCATGTGAAGGCGAGCCACTGCCCATTTGCCGAGAAGACCGGCATCGCGTGCACGCCTTTGATCTGAAATGCCTCGCCGCCCGGCGCGGCAGTCCGCAGAAACCAGATGTCGTCATCCGAGCCATCACGCTTGCTCGAGAACGCAAGCAGCGAGCCGTCAGGTGACCAGTTTGGGTTCGACGCTTCCGTCGAAGGACTCGTGTAGCGGAACGCCGGGGCGGAGCCGTCGGCGGGAGCCATCCAGATCTCGTTGTGACGCCGGTCTTTGTCCTCGACGACTGTGGTCACGACGAACGCGACGCGTCGCGCGTCGGGCGAAAGCGCCGGACTGCTCGCGACGGTCAGCCGATAGTAGTCGGTGGACTGCCACGGGCGCTGCTGGCTGTGCAGGACGCTCGGGAGCAGCAGAGCACTCAACCAGGCAGCATGTTGCAGACGCATACGTCGCTCGAATGTCGGGGGCGGGAGGAAAAATACTCGGGGTCGGGACAGTCTGCTTGTCCCGACCCCTCAAGCTTGTTGACCACTGCTGCGTCTGCTGCGTCTGCGGCGTCTTCTAGTTCAACTTATGCAGTTCTACGCGTCTGTTCTGCGCTCGTCCTTCCGGTGTTGCATTCGGGGCGATGTATCCCGACGCTCCGAATCCGCGCGCCTTCATCCGCATCGGGCTCACGCCCCTGCGCGCGAGATAGGCTCGCACCGCTCCGGCCCGTGCCATCGACAAGCGCAGGTTCGTCAGCTTGCGACCTGTGTTGTCGGTGTAGCCCGCGATTTCAATGCGAATCTCGGGGTTGGCGACCAGTGACCCGGCTACCTGGTCGAGCACCGCATAGGACGATGCGGTGAGCACCGACCGGCCACTCTGGAAATTCACGCCCTGCAAGATGAGCGTCGGACGGGCCGGCGGCGCACCCGGGGCAGCCGGAGGGACGGCCTTCTCTTCGAACAGCAACAAGCAGCCGTATTGATCGACGCGCGATCCCGGCGGTGTGTTCGGGCAGCGATCCTGCGCATCAATGACGCCGTCACCGTCGGTGTCGTGCGCCAGGGGACAGCCGTTGGCATCCACCTGAATCCCCGGCGGCGTGTTGGGGCACTTGTCCAGACTGTCAGGCACGCCGTCCTTGTCGCTGTCTGCCGGACAGCCGAACGCGTCGACCGGTGTGCCGGCAGGGGTGTTGGGGCAGCGATCGATCCCGTCGAAGACCTTGTCGCCGTCGGAATCCATCGGACAGCCGTTCGCATCGACGGTCGCGCCCGCTGGCGTATCCGGGCACTTGTCGAGTCCGTCCCAGACGCCGTCGTGATCGGAATCGAGCGGGCATCCCGTCGTATCGACCGTCGCACCCGCAGGCGTATCCGGGCACTTATCGAGGAGGTCGTTCACGCCGTCGCCGTCGGAGTCCGGCGGGCCGGCCGGAGCTGCGGCGGCGAGCGGACAACCCTTGGCGTCGACCGCAACGCCAGCGGGCGTGTTCGGGCATTGATCGATCCCGTCGAACACCTTGTCGCCGTCTTGATCGTGCGGGCAGCCGGTGGCGTCCACCGTCGCGCCCGTCGGCGTGTTGGGGCACTGATCGATCCCGTTCAATACGCCGTCGCTATCGGCATCGGCAGGACAGCCGCGGTTGTCGACGGTCGCGCCGCGGGGAGTGTCGGGGCAGGCGTCACGCTTGTCTGCGACGCCGTCGTGATCCGCGTCTGCCGCAGGCCCGGCGTCCGGCTGGAAGAACGCGAATCCCGCGGACGCCATGAGGTGGGTTGCGTTCTTCGACCCGCCGGGAAACGCACTCGTCGTGCTCGGCGTGTAGATGCCACGCGCCTCGAATCGCAACGCCAAACGCGAGCTCATGAAGAACTTCGCTCCCGCTCCGCCGTGGAATCCGCCGTCGGTGAACCGGTAGGGATTCGTGCCGCCGAAATCGAGCCGCGAGTACCCGCCGAGCACGTAGACGGACATGCGACTCGCGTTCAGCGCGTTCACGACGAGACTGCCGCTGCCGATCAGCGGCTCGATGTGCGCCGTGCCGACGTCCTGCGGTGACTGGAACAGCGCCTCGATCTCGAGGTCGATCATCGGCGTCAGCGCGTACGCGAAGCGCACGCCGCCGCCTGGCTTATCGGCCAGGTTGAACGCCTTATCGTACTTTGTGAAAGCGCCGAAGATGCCGACTTCGTAGCGGCGATCGTATTGCGCCTCCAGCCGCGTGGCCGTCAGCGTCATCACCACAAGTATCGGGGCGAGCTTTTTCACGGTGTGCCTCCGCCTCAGTTTGTCTGCCGCAGCTCGACGCGCCGGTTCTGCGCGCGACCGGTTGCCGTCGTGTTCGGCGCGACCGGCAGCGATGCACCATACCCCTTGGCGACCATCCGCTCGGGGCCGACGCCCTTGCTGGCCAGATACGCGCGGACGGCATCGGCACGTGCCTGCGACAGACGCAGGTTCGTCGCCGAGGCCCCGGTGTTGTCGGTGTGTCCGCCGATTTCGATCTTGATGCCGGGGTTGGCGACGAGCGACGCGGCCACGATGTCGAGAATCGTGTACGAGTCCGGTTTCAGCGCCGAGCGCCCTGTTTCGAACGTCACGCCACGGAGTACGACGGGCGTCTTGGCTTCTGTGAAGAGAATCGGACAACCTGCAGCATCGACGCGCGTGCCTGCCGCTGTTCCGGGACACTTGTCCTTGGTGTCGTCGATGCCGTCGCCGTCGGCGTCCGACGCGCGCTGGCACCCCGCCGTATCCACCTCGGTTCCCGCCGGAGTGTTCGGGCACTTGTCGATGCCATCGGGCACGCCGTCGTGATCGCTATCGACCGGACAACCGGTCGTGTCGACCCTGGCGCCGGCAGGCGTGTTGGGGCACTGGTCGGGACCGTCCGGCACGCCGTCGCGGTCGGAATCGGTCGGACAGCCTTGCGCGTCCACGCGGGCGCCTGTCGCTGTGCCCGGGCACTTGTCGATGCCATCGTACACGCCGTCGCCGTCGGAGTCCTTCGGGCAGCCGCGGGCGTCGACTTCCGCACCTTCGACCGTGTTGGGACAGGCGTCGAGGCCGTTATAGACTTTGTCGCGGTCGGAATCGCTCGGGCAACCACGCGCGTCGACGACGGCGCCCACGGGCGTTCCCGGACATGCATCCTTCCCATCAGCAACACCGTCCAGATCGGCGTCACGGAACGCGCTCGGCCCGGTAAAGATCGACAGTCCGAGCGAGCCGACGATGTGGCCGGCCCAGTTGCCGCTGGCGAACCCGGTTTTGGGAGCGTAGATGGCGCGTCCTTCGATCCTCAGGGCGACCCGCTCACCCAGGAACATGCGGTCGCCGATGGCGCCGTGAACGCCGTTGTCCGTGAACGTGTAGCCCGTGCGATCGCCGAACGCGAGGCGGCTGTAGCCGCCAAGGATATAGAAAAGGTTGTGCTGGTTGCCCATGTTGAGGACCAGGCTGGCGCTCCCCATTTGGAGCGACGCATTCGCGCCGCCTGCCGCCGGCGTGGGCTGCTGGTAGCCGGCATCGACCTCGATCCCTACAACAGGACTGAAGAAGTAGCCGAGGCGACCGCCCCCGCCGATTTGCTTGTCCAGCATGAACGCGCGGTCATAGCGCGTATACGACCCGAACGCCGCGATTTCGAATTGATGGGTGTGCTGGCCGATACACAGCGCAGGAATGGCGCTGAGACAGAGGACCAACAGTGTCGTCCGCGAGCGCATGTGACTCCCCGGGGTTGGCGGCACTTCCACTTTAATAATCGGCCCCCGGTTGAGAAACCCCTGTAGCCTCCATCACCTACGGTCGGGTCCCTCCCCCCGCCCTTCTAGGGGTGTCCGTTTCCTCCCCGGATGAACCGGAGAGCCTGGGAAAGCTGCTCGGCAAGCGCCGATAGCTCGGTGGCACCCTTGGCGAGGTCCTGGATGGCTCGCAGCTGTTCGGCTGCCGCGGCCGCGACCGCCTCGGCTTCCTGACTGGAGGACTGCGCGCCGGCACGCGCCTGCCCGAGAGATTCGGTGATTCGCGTCGCCAGCTCGGCGCTGTGGCGGCCCACCTCCGCCACCTGCTTCCCGGCGCGCGCCGTCTCCCTGGCGGCCTCGGCGATGCGCTCGAGGTCCTGCACCCACGCCGCGGAGCTCTGAACGACCTGGCCGAGGTCGCCCCGGATGCGCTCGATGAGTTGGGCCGCGCGGTCCAAGGCGCGCCGCGTGTCCTGAACCGCCTTGCCAACGTTGCGGGCTTCCCGCCCGCTCGCTTCGGCGAGCTTGTGCACCTCGTCGGCGACCACGGCGAACCCCCGCCCGTGAATTCCCGCCCGCGCCGCCTCGATGGTGGCGTTGAGCGCGAGCAGGTTCGTCTGATTCGCGACGAAACCAATCGTCTCGGAGAACTTTTCGACTTGCGCCGCAACCTCACGCAACCGTCCGACTTCGGCAGCGCTCTCGTCGGTCGTGGCGCCGAGGTCGGTCAGCTGGCGCACGGCGTTCTGCGTCGCGGTGCGCACGCGGTCGGTGGTTTTTTCCATCTGCGAGCCCGCGTCGCGCGTCCGATCGCCGGCGGTCGCGAGCTCGCCGGCGCTGTCCTTCAACTGACCCGCTTCACGCGCGGCTGCGCTCACGAGGGTCGCCGCCTGGCCGGCGCCGTGACTGGCGCGCTGCGCGGCGGCAGCGACTTCCTCGCTGGATGCGTGAATCTCCTCGGTCGTGGCGGTCAGGGTCTGCACGTACTGCGTCGTCTGATCGGACGCGCCGGTCACCGGGCGCAGCGAGCCGTCGATCGCCACCATCAGCGCGAGCTGCGGCGCCAGCAACTCCAGGAGCTCGCCGTCCGACTGCCGGTACATCGTGGGGTCGGAATGCCGGACGCTCCAGAGACCGACGAGCTGGCCGGCGTGGTAGAGCGGGACGAGCATCTCCGAGCCGGGCGTTTCCGCGCCCGGCAGCACGACTTGATCTCTCGCAAGGCCGTGCGCCACGACGGGACGGCGCAGGCGGAGCGCTTCGCCGGTGAGGCCGGCGTCGGAATCGAAGCGGAACGCGGCTCCAGGCTGCGCTGCCGTATCAGCGACCAGCTCCATTTGGCGGGTGCGCGGATCGTAGCGGGCAAATCCCATGTGCTCCCAGGGGACGAGCTGCCGCGTCAGCTCCTGCACTCGCTGGAAGCTGTGACTCAACGTGAGCTCGGCAGCGATGACCTGGGCGAGCCGCTGAATGAGATGCAGCTCGTCGGCGCGCACGCCCAGCCTCAGCACGCCGAGACTGCCCCAGGTCGCGAGCAACAACGCGCCGGCCAGCAGCGCCCGCGTCTCGGCGGGGATCGTGGCGTTCACAACCGCCAGCCAACCCAGCGCCAGGGCGGCAGACACGAGATAGACGATCGATTCCCACCGCAGCGTCAGCCGGGCGTCCACCCACGCGATCGTCTGCCCGAGGGCGAGCTCCAGATAGAACGTGCCGTTCACGATGATCGGCAACATCACGACCGTCAGCGCGACGACCCAGGCATTGTCGGCCGAGAGCGCCGCGACTCCGGTGGCGCCGCTCAGGCGCGCGTACATCAGTCCGACGAACGTCGATCCTGCCGTCAGATGCGCCGCGTTCCCCAGCGCCGCGCGCAGTGGGAGGCGGCGCATCAACACGTCGCCCACCAGCATCGCAAAGGGCGCGACGATCGCGGCGAACGCCCAGCCGCGATCGAGAATCCCGAACAGCATGACACCGAGGACGTATGAGGAAAAGCCGTTGCCGGGCAGCGCGATGCCGTAGCGGCGCGTGACGGCGGCGACGAGAACGAGCAATGCTCCCGCCAGCGGCAGGTTTTCGCCGGCCGGCACGCGGCCGTTGACGTAGGCGGTGAGCCCGGCGCCGAAACTGACGATTGCGGCGAGCGAAACCGCGACGCGGACGATGAGCGCGGGCGCGGTCGAGAATCGCGAGAGGAGCCGCATAACGTTGTGGGGCAAGGTTGGCGCCGTGGCGCGGTGTGTCAAGCACGACTATCGTTTACGACATGACCGTCACCATCGAATACTGCGTCGTTTGAAACTACGAACCACGGGCCACCGGTCTGGCGGCCGAGATCCACAGTGCGTTTCCGCATGCTGAAGTGCGGCTGATTCAGTCCTCCGGCGGCGTCTTTGAAGTCGACGTCGACGGCCGCCGCGTCTACTCGAAGAAAAGCACGAAGCGCCACGCCGAGTCGGGCGAAGTGGTACGACTGATACGCGAGGGGACTGCCGGCAAGCAGTGAGAATTGCGATCTCCACAGCCGCCTAAACACGGCGCCTCTCGCTTTTCTATATTCCAGCAGTGCGTATCTCCCGCGACCACTTCCTCCCTCCCGATCCGCAGGCATTCCTCGCAGCCGAGCCCGCGACTGGGAGAGTCATCGTGATCGCTCCGACACGGGCCGCCTGTGAGACGATCGAGCTGGCCCTTGGCCTGAACCTGGAGACTCTGCTCGAGCGCGAGCACGGCGACGACATTCGACGACTTGCCGGATCCGGCCAGGGGTTCGGGATCGTGGCCGGCACCGGCACCGGCAAGACGCTCGCGATCCGGAGCATGGCAGAGACGATTCTCCAGGCACCGCTGAAGGTGGGCGTCGTCAATCGCGAACGCGAGGCGACCCCCGAGACGCCGACCTGGAACGTGGTGATCATCACGACCGGAATTGCCCGCCGCTGGTTCCAGGATGGCCTCATCACCGCCCAAGACACACTCGTCGTCGATGAGATTCACCAAACCTCTGCCGAGATGGAGCTGTGCCTTGCGCTAGGGAAGCGCGCGCGCTGCCGCTTCATCTGGCTGTCTGCCACGGTGGATCCGAGCTTCTACGAGGATTATCTCGCTTCTGCAGAGGTTCTGGAGACCCGGGCGTTTGATCCCGCTAAGGCCGCCCAGGTCAGTGTTGTGGCGGAGCAGCCCCTCGAGTTCCTGAACGATCGTTTCATAAAGCGTGTCATGCGCGAGCGCCGTGGAGTTGCCGTGTTCGTCCCGACGCGTGCGGAAGTCGAGCAGATTGCCAAAGAGCTCGGCGACCGCTGGCACAACCTCGCCACCGCCTTCTACCACGGTGGCGAGCCGATTCGCGTCATTCGACCTTTTCTTGACGGTTTGGTCAAACGGCCCTTCCTGCTCGCTATGACTGCCGCCGGCCAGTCCGCGCTCAACATCCGCGGGCTGGACACGGTCGTGATCTACGATGCCCGCTATACGAACGTGGTGGAGCGCGGCAAGAACGTGCTGACACGGGCGTACCTGGGGGCGAACGAGATTCTTCAGATGGCCGGCCGGGTGCACGGACGGGTCCAGCACGGCGAGGTCTACATCCTGAGCGACCGCGACCTGGCGTTCGAAGATCTTCGGCCGACGGCTCCCGAGTTCCAGCTTGCCGGCGATGCAGAACGTGTAGCGATCACTTGCGCGGCGATTGGGGTCGACGCCGCCGAGCTCGACTTGCCCGTCCCGCTCGATCGTCGAGCGTATCGCGACAGCGTGGAGCTTCTGACCGAGCGAGGGCTCATAGAGCACGGCAGACTAACGACTTACGGCCGAGACGTCGAGGCGATGCCGGTCGAGCGGCCGTGGGGCGAGCTGCTCTATCACGCCGAGCCGTCTCTCGTGCCGCTCGTCGCGGTCGCGTCGAACATCGAGTCCCTGCATCGCATGACCCGCGAGGAGCGGCAGCTCGCCGGCCTTATCGTGCCAGGATCCGATCATGTCACGGCATACAACGTCTATGCGGAGGCCGTGAACAAGCACGGCTATCTCGGCGAAGTGTATGGCTTGCCGCGTCACCTGTTTCGTGAAGAGGACATTGAGCGTTGGGCCGAGGAGCGGGGCGTCCTCGTAAAAGCGATGGAAGACATCGCGTTGGGAACGGCGTCGGTGTATCGCCAGCTGGAGCTCCCTCTGCCGGCCAAGCTGCCGTACGGCGACCGAAAGACACTGGAGCTTTTTGCTGACCTTTTGGCCAAGATCATGCCGTTCGATCTGGTAATCGATGAGCAGACGGCGGACGGACGTGAGGCACGGGTGAGCCGGAGCTCAGTGTGCGGTAGCTGGGGCGCGATCGCCGGATCGCTGCGCTATTTCGCCGACCGGTTCGGTGTACCGCGGGCGAGCATCGAGGGAACGCAGATCCCCGAGCGCGCCATTCGTCGATACGCCCGCAGGGGCAGGCCAGATGTGGTGTTCGAGCGGCAGCGCCGTCGGGAAGGGCTGATGATCGTGCGGACCGTCGACTACTTCGGATTCACGCTCGACCGGGAAGTGGAGCCACTTCCGAGTCCCTTCCCGGATGAGCTTGCTGATTCGGCGCGGCGGGCACTGAAGGATGCGTTGCTCACCGGTGAGACGCCGCATCCTGATCAGGGGAAGGTCCGGCGGGCCTTGGAGCGCTTCGGCCACTACTGGCGTCGTTCGGGCGGCCGGTTGAGCCAAGCACAGCGCGAGCACGTCGCCGAGCAAGTGGCGGCACAACTGGCGGGAGTCCGTTCCTGGGATGAGTTCATCGGGACTCGGATCCTGCTCGATCCCGAAGCGGCCATTCCCGAGGGCGAGCGGCACCGGCTCGATGCCCTGCCCTCATCGGTCTTTCTTTACGGGGACCGCGTCCCGGTCGACTATGACGTCGACCAAGGAGTCGGCGTAGTCCGGCTCCGGCTCAAGGAAGGGCAGGCTCGCCGGCTCCATCCCAGCGACCTGCCGACCTTCGACCGGCCAGTTCGCTTCACCGTGACTCGCGGCAAACACGAGGCGGTACGGGCGAGCTCGCTCGACGAGTTGCGACAGGGATTGCGGGCGTTGGGAAGCGCGCACCGCGCGCGTGTGATGCGAGGCGGCCGCCGGCCCCGGCGCCGCTAGGACTTCTGAGTCACCTCGAGCAAGGTTAACCAAAGAGCGTCGTAAGCGTCTTTCGCATCAGCCAATGGTACGCCGGCAGCAAGTGCGATCGCCGAGCCATCGATTACGGCGTCGCGGGCGGCGTCCTCGAAGTGCGCGTTCCTGGCCGATCGGTCAATGAGACCGGCGGCGCAGAGGCTGAGCCAGGCGCGCGCTGTCCCGTCTTCGGCTTGGCGGCGCAGCTCCTCCCAGCAGGCGTCCAGCGCACCTGCTCCGGGAGCACTGGCGAGGGCGCGCTCGATTGCGGCGTGGCGCGACGTGGCGATCTGGGATGCCGCCGCGCGCAGCAACCGGTCGCGTGATGCGTAGTGATAGAGGATGAGGCCTTTTGCCACGCCGGCACGGCGGGCGACGGCCTCGAGGGTAAAGCCTTCGACGCCTCCGCGCTGCAGGGTCTGCACGGCGGCCGCGAGGATGCTGGAGCGGGTGGCGGTGGCGTCCTTAGGCATGTTCTTGTTCCAACGGTCAATAGTGGGAGTCAGTAGGAAGGACGCAAGCCGAAACAAACCAGCAACCTTTTGCCCTATGAGCGAGTCTCATCTTGACACGAATCTAACAGCCCCCGTCGTTCGCATGAAACCTTGGAGCTGCAAGTTTTGTATGAGGATAACCGACCAATGATCGACAAGCCTGTGAGCCCTGCGGGTACCCTGCCCGCCACTTTTTCCCCGCTCGTGCGCGCCGTCATCGATTCGGTCAATGAGGGCGTCGTCATCTTCGATCAGCAAGGCCGTCTCTTGTACGCCAATACGTCGGCTCGTCGCGTGATCGACGGGCAGAACGGCGATGTTCGGAATCGCCTCCAGAGTCTCGGCGCCCGGTTCTCTCCGCTCAAGAACGGCACCCAGAATCTCGGCGAAGCAGCGATCCTCCCCCCGACCGGTGCCCTCACGCTCGCTGAGCGCGAGCGCCAGGCCATCGCCGACACGCTGCAAGACACGAGCGGCAAACTCGCTGAAACCGCGCGGCGGCTCGGCATCAGCCGCACGACGCTGTGGAGACGCCTCAAGTCCTACGGGATGGACGGCTTTCGCGCCTCTCCCTAGGCTCCTAGCTTCTCCGGGGGATGCCCTCCCCCGACTCCGCGCCGCAGCCGTTCGTCATTGAGGAATATGTCCGCTGGTCGGACGTAGACTTCGCCGGCATCATTTTCTACGGCTCGTACGTGCGCCTGTTCGAGATCGCCGAGACCGAAATGTTTCGACACTGCGGACTCGCGTACGCCAGGATGTTCGACGAGTACGACATCTTTCTCCCGCGCAAAGCAGTACACAGCGAGTTCTACTGGCCGGCCCGCCTGGATGATCGCTTACGCATCGCCGCGTACGTGGGCAAAGTCGGCACAAAATCTCTGACGCTTCATTTCGATGTCTTGCGGCCCAACGTGTCCGCGCTCGGTGCGGCAGGATGGATGGTGCTGGTGTGCGTCGACCGAAAGAGACTGAAGCCCACGCCGCTGCCGTCGGGTTTGATCGCGTCTCTCGCGCCGCACACACTCAGTCCCGAAGCCGCGCGCCAGTCTCTCGGAGTCGCCCCATCGCCTCGCTGAGAGTCGTCCCTGCCCTGCTGGTGCTGATGACTGGCTGCCATGGCCCTGACCAGCCCCCGAGCCTGGATGTGATAGTCGCATTTCCCAGCGACACCGTCCGCTTCTCGCTCCCGGCGCGGACCCATCGCTGTACCGATGGCCGAACGATTCTGCTCGAAGGCGTGATTCCCGAAGGGAACGGCGTGCTCGTCCGGCTGCATTTCCCCGACACCCTCGTGAGTGCAACATATCCGGTCGTCGTACCCGACGACCCGACAACACCCGGAGCAGTGGTAGCGGTGCGCTATCTGCTGCGCGAGACGCCGCGCGCGTTCTTCTTCGACAGCGGCGCGGTCCAGGTCCGTCGGGAACGGACCAAGATCAGCGGCCGAGCCGACGGGACGGGAGTGGAGAGCGGCATTCGGACCCCGACGCACATCGAGTATCACGACGTGTCGCTCCCCACGCGCCCCGACACGGTGCCGTGCAATTTCCAGCGGTGATGACGTCCCGCGACGTACGCGTCGGCTTCATTGGATCAGGATTTGCCCGCCGCGTGCAGCTGCCGGCGCTCGCGCTCGTGCCGGGGACCAGACCCACAGCCGTCGCCAGCGGCCACCGCGCGAATGCGGAGGCCGTAGCTCGGGAGTTCGGACTCCCCCACGTCTTTACAGACGGAACGGAGCTGGCCCGCTCCCCGGACGTCGATCTCGTGATCGTCTCGTCGACACCCGACACACACGCCCGGTTTGCGATCGCGGCGCTGGAAGCCGGGAAGCACGTCCTGTGCGAAAAGCCAATGGCCATCGATGCCTTCGAGGCCGCGCAGATGGTGACAGCGTCCGAACAGCATCCCGACAGGCTCGCCTGGGTTGACCACGAACTGCGCTATGAGCCCAACCGGCGACGGGCCCGTGAGCTGATTCGATCCAACGCGATAGGCGAGCTGCGACATGTGGAGCTATCGCTCAAGCCCTACCTGCGCGGAGATGGCCGGCCGCAGGCTTCCGATGCGCCGTGGAGTTGGTGGTTCGACGCGTCTCGCGGCGGCGGCATCCTCGGCGCGGTCGGGTCGCACCTCATCGACCTGTTCCGGTTCTGGAGCGGTCGCGAGATCACGTACGTCGCCGGACTGGTCGAGACGTTCGTCAAGGAACGCAGGGATGAAACCGGTGCGAGGCGTCCGGTTACCGCGGATGACTTCGCCAGCTGCGTCCTCCAAAGCGCAAACGACGCCGTCGCCGCGATCACGTTGAGCACCGTCGCGCACCACGGTCCCGGCCATCTCGGGCAGATGACGGGAAGCGACGGAACGCTGTTCCTGAGCGGCGAGACAAAGCTCGAGCTCGGCAAGCCTGGGGGTCCGCTCGAGGACGTCTCCGCGCCCGACGATCTCTGGGAGAAGACGACGCCCAACAACATGTGGGCGCGCTCGTTCGTCCGGTTGCTGCGCGAGATGGTGCAGGTGATCTCGGGCGGTACGCCGCAAGGCGAACCCGCCACGTTCCGCGATGGCTGGCAGGTGCAGCGTGTGCTCGACGCGATCCGCGGCGGGCGCGGTGTCCGGTTAGATTGAGGCCGTGGAACAGACCTATTTCCGCAAGGGCTTCGGGCTCAAGGGCGCGATCGAAGGGACGCTCACCGCCGATTACCACAGCCGTGTCGTCGATCTCATTCGCGAGTCGGGATACGCGCTCGAGGTCGGCGACCTGACGTTCCGGCTCGCCCGCGAGTTCGGATTCTGTTACGGCGTGGACCGCGCGGTGGAGTACGCGTACGAAACGCGCACCAAGTTCCCCGACAAGCGCACCTTCCTCGTCGGCGAGATCATTCACAACCCGCACGTCAATCAGAAGCTCGCCGCGATGGGCGTCGAGTTCTTGCACCGGCCCGAAGGGCAGGGTGGCGAGTTCGATTTCAGCGCGGTGAACGCCGGCGACGTCGTAATCCTCCCGGCATTCGGCGTCCCGGTGCGGGACTTCGAGCGGCTGCGCGCCATCGGCTGCGTGCTTGTCGACACCACGTGCGGTTCGGTGCTGAACGTCTGGAAACGGGTCGAGGTGTACGCGCGCGACGGCTTCACCGCCTTGATCCACGGCAAGAATTACCACGAAGAGACGAAGGCCACGTCGAGCCAGGTGAACAAATATCCCGGCGGGAAATACATCGTGGTGCGGGACATGAACGAGGCGCGGGTCGTCTGCGAGTATATCGAGGGACAGGGGACGCGAGAGGAGTTCCTGGAGCAGTTCAAGGGCAAGATGACGCCGAGCTTCGATCCCGACCGCGATCTCCAGCGGGTCGGCGTCGCCAATCAGACCACGATGCTCTCGGGAGAGTCGCTCGCCATCGCCGGCGAAGTGGGGAAGAGCATGGCTCGACGCTGGGGCGCTGAGGCGCTCGGCGAGCATTTCCGTACCTTCGACACGATCTGTTCAGCCACGCAGGAACGCCAGGATGCCGTGCTCAAACTGATCGCCGAGCCGCTCGATTTGATGGTGGTGATCGGCGGCTACAATTCGAGCAATACGACCCACCTCGCGGCCATCTGCAGCGAGAAGGTGACGACCTACCACATCGAGGATGCGGCGTGCATCGATGTGGAGGACGGGAGCATTCGGCACCGGCCGGTGGGTATGCACGCGACCGAAGAGCGGCACGAGCATTGGCTGCCGGAAGGCCGCTTGACGATCGGCATCACCGCAGGGGCATCGACTCCCAACAACAAGATCGGGGAGACGATCGAGCGCATCGCCGCCCTTCGCCGGTAACCGGTTTTCGGGTATATTTCGGGTCCTATGCCGCTGTCGCGTTTCCATCCGGTCATCGAGCGCTGGTTCGCCAATCGCTTCGCGGAGCCAACCGAGCCCCAGAGGCGTGCCTGGCCTGTCATCCAGGAAGGCGGCGACGTGCTCATCGCGGCGCCGACCGGCTCCGGCAAGACGTTCGCGGCCTTCCTTTCTGCTATCGACGGGTTAGTGCGGCAGGGACTGAAGGGCGAGCTGCGCGATGAGATGCAGGTCGTCTATGTCTCACCGCTCAAGGCGCTGTCGAACGATGTCCAAAAAAACCTCTCCGAGCCGCTCGCTGAGATTCGCGCGACGTTGGCGGAGCAGGGGCTGCCTGACGTCCGTGTCCGGACGCTGGTCCGCACCGGCGACACGCCGCAGTCGGAGCGGCAGGCGATGCTCAAACAACCGCCGCACATCCTCGTCACGACCCCGGAATCTCTCTATCTGATCCTCACGTCCGAACGCGCCCGCGAGATGCTGCGGTCGGTGCGGACAGTAATCGTGGACGAGATTCATGCGGTGGCGCGCGACAAGCGCGGCAGCCACCTCGCGCTGTCTCTCGCGCGACTGGACGCGCTCATTGGGAAACGGCCCCAGCGAATCGGCTTGTCGGCCACCCAGCGACCCATCGAAGAGATCGCGCAGTTCCTCGTAGGAACCGGCCAGCCGCTGCCCACGATCGTCGACGCCGGCCACATCCGGACCCTCGATCTGGCGCTCGAGATTCCATCGTCGCCGCTCGAGGCGGTGATGTCGTCGGAAGTGTGGGAAGAGGTCAACACCCGCATCGCCGAGCTGATTTCGCAGCACCGCACGACGCTGGTGTTCGTGAACACCCGCCGGCTGTGCGAGCGCCTCACGATGCATCTCTCCGAGCGGCTCGGCGCCGATCGCGTCACCAGCCATCATGGCAGCTTGTCGCGAGAAAAGCGCTTGGAGGCAGAGGAGCGACTGAAGCGGGGCGAGCTGCAGGCGCTGGTGGCCACCGCATCGCTCGAGCTGGGAATCGACATCGGCAGCGTCGATCTGGTCATCCAGGTGGGGTCCACTCGATCGATCGCCACGCTGCTGCAGCGCGTGGGGCGGGCAGGGCACCGCCTGGGCGCGATTCCCAAAGGGCGAGTATTTCCGCTGTCACGGGATGAGCTGATCGAATGTTCCGCCATGCTCCGCGCCACGCGCGAAGGCCGGCTCGATCGTCTGATTATCCCGGACAAGCCGCTCGACATCCTGGCCCAGCAGATCGTGGCGGCCGCGGCGGGCGAAGAGTGGGATGAAAGCGCCCTCTACGATCGCGTGCGCACGGCGTACCCGTACCGAGATCTCTCGCGGGCGGAGTTCGACGCCGTGGTGCAGATGCTGGCCGAAGGGTTCACGACCCGCCGCGGGCGGCGCAGCGCACACATCCATTACGACGGCATCAACAGGAAGCTCACGGGCCGCCGTGGGGCGCGGATCGCCGCGATCACCTCGGGCGGCGCCATCCCGGATCTCGGCGACTATCGCGTGATCCTCGAGCCGACCGAGACGTTCGTCGGTACGCTGAACGAAGACTTCGCGATCGAGAGCACGCCCGGGGACATTTTCCAGCTGGGCAACATGTCGTACCAGGTCATGAAGGTGGAGTCGGGTCAGGTGCGTGTGGCGGACGCCAAAGGCCAGCCCCCGACGCTCCCGTTCTGGCTCGGCGAGGCGCCCGGCCGCACCAACGAGCTGTCCGAGGAAGTCTCCAGGCTGCGCCAGGACGTGGCCGACCGCCTGGACGATCCGCCGGCCGCGATTCAGTGGCTGGTGGACACCATCGGTCTGACCGAGCCCGGCGCGCGTCTCATCGTCGAATACCTCGCGGCGACGCGCGTGGTCCTTGGCACCATCCCCACCCAGAAGTGCCTGGTGCTCGAACGCTTCTTCGACGAAGCGGGCGGGATGCAGCTGGTGCTGCACGCGCCGTTCGGCAGCCGCATCAACCGCGCCTGGGGGTTGGCGCTGCGCAAGCGCTTCTGCCGCAGCTTCAACTTCGAGCTACAGGCTGCGGCGACCGAGGACGCGATCATCTTGTCACTCGGACCACAGCACAGTTTCCCGCTCGAGGACGTCTTCCAGTACCTGAAGCCCGCGACCGCGGAGCACCTGCTGGTGCAGGCCATGCTCGACGCGCCGGTCTTCGGAACGCGCTGGCGCTGGAACGCGACGCGCGCGCTCGCGGTGCTGCGGTTCCGCGGCGGCCGGAAAGTCCCGACACCATTGCAGCGCATGGAGGCTGAGGACCTGGTCGCGGCCGTGTTCCCCGATCAGCTCGCCTGTCCCGAGAACCTGGTCGGTGACCGGGAGATTCCCGATCACCCACTCGTGAATCAGACGATTGCCGATTGTCTATTGGAGGCGATGGATTTCCCGGGGCTGAAACGGGTGCTCGAAGGGATGGACGCAGGGCAGCTCACGCTCATCGCGCGCGACACGACGGAACCATCGCCGCTGTGCCACGAGGTGTTGAACGCCCGGCCGTACGCGTTCCTCGACGACGCACCGCTCGAGGAGCGCCGCACACAAGCGGTGATCACGCGCCGCGGTCTCGACGTGAAGACGGCCGACGAATTCGGCAAGCTCGATCAGTCCGCCATCGACCTCGTGCGCGAGCAGGCGTGGCCCGATCCCGAAACCGGCGACGAGCTGCACGATGCGCTGCTCGTCATGGGGGCGGTGCCAAGCGCAGAAGCTGGAACACACGCGTCCTGGAAGGACAAGTACGACAGTCTGGTCGGCGCCGGACGCGTGACGACGGTGGATGCGCGGTTGTGGGTCGCGACGGAGCGGCTGCCGATGGTGCAGGCAGCATTCCCGGGCGCGCGCAACGAGCCGGCCGTCACGCCGCCCGAGCGTGAGCTGGCGAAGGCTTGGAATCGAGAGGACGCGATTCGGGAGCTGGTCCGTGGGCGGCTGGAGGTGGTCGGTCCGACAACGGCCACAGATCTCGCTGATGCCCTTGGATTGCCGCAGGTCGATATCGACATCGCCCTTGGCGCATTGGAGCACGAAGGTTTCGCGCTGCGCGGCCGCTTCTCGGCAGGCGTCGAGGGCACGGAGTGGTGCGAGCGCCGGCTCTTGGCGCGGATCCATCGCTACACGCTCGACCGGTTGCGCAAGGAGATCGAGCCCGTTGCTGCTGCCGATTTTCTGCGCTTCCTCTTCAAGTGGCAACGGCTCGCGACCGGATCGCGCGCGGAAGGGCCGGAGGGTTTGGCTGCTGTTCTCGACCTGCTCGACGGTTACGAGCTGGCGGCCGGCGCATGGGAGTCCGAGGTCCTGCCGGCGCGGTTCGCCGATTACGATCCGCTCTGGCTCGACGGGCTGTGTCTGTCAGGCGAGATCGCGTGGGGACGGCTGACGGCAACGCGGAACGCGGAGGCCGGAACGCGGAACAGAAAAGTGGGTCCGGTGAAGAGCACGCCCATCGCGCTGTTCCGGCGCGAACGCGGCGAGATCTGGAGGGCGGGGAATCCCGAAGTCGATCCCACAACACTGCCGCTGTCTTCCACAGGCAAAGCGCTACTGGGCGCGTTCGACGTGAAGGGCGCCCTCTTCTTCGGCGATCTCGTCAACGCCACAGGATTGCTGCGGACCGAAGTCGAGAAGGGACTGGCCGAGCTGGTTGCTTGGGGGCTCGTGTCGTCGGACAGCTTCGCCGGGCTGCGTGCCCTGCTCGTGCCGTCCGATCGCCGCCGGCCGCTCGGTGGCGGGTATCGGCGCCGCGGCCGAATCGCGCCGTTTGGAGTCGAGACGGCAGGCCGGTGGGCTCGTACGCACGCCAAGCCCCCGATCGCCGACGAGCAGGTCGCCGAGGCGATTGCCTGGCAGCTGCTGCGCCGCTATGGCGTGGTGTTCCGGCGACTCGTGCAGCGCGAAACGCTGCTGGCGCCGTGGCGCGAGATCCTACGGGTCTACCGGCGGCTCGAGGCACGGGGCGAAATCCGCGGCGGCCGGTTCGTCGGCGGGTTCTCGGGTGAGCAGTACGCGCTGCCGGAAGCGATTGGCCTGCTCCGGAGCACACGCAGAGAGCAAGGGGAAGGGGAGTTGGTCGCCGTCAGTGGCGCAGATCCGTTGAACCTGGTCGGTATCCTCACGCCGGGCGACGCGGTCCCCGCGCTCACCACCAACCGCATCCTCTACCGCGACGGGGTGCCGATCGTGGTGAAAGAAGGAGAAGGGAAGAGCGAGCGGTTCCTGGTGGACGTTCCGAACGAAGAACGCGACATCCTGCGCGGCGCACTACTGCGGCGGCGGCCCGCACCGCTGGTCCGCACCTACCTCGGGAAGAGTAAGGCGGCCGGCTAGGCTTTCAGCTTTTCGAGGTATTTGCTGCGCAGCTTCGAGACCTTCGGAGCAATGACCGCACGGCAGTAAGGCTGGTTCGGATTCCCTCTGTATTACAGCTCATCCGGGTCGAACGTGACCTGCACCACTTCCGCGCAGCTGCTCGAAGACCGGCCTCGAGCCACTAGAAGCCACCCGCGAGCGTGGCTACCTCCACGAGGCCAGCCTGACCCCCGCGCGCGTTTCGTCCAACCCGTTGGGATCGGCGCTCACGGTTTCGACGCACAGGATGTAGGACGACGTTCCCGTGGTCATGGAGGACACACAGCGGGCGCGGACGTACGAGCCTTGCCGCAGCGTAGCGAACCGGTACTCGTGGGCGCGTAGCGACCATTCCATGGTGTCTTCAACGACTTGCCCGCCCGTCGTGCCGGTCTTCATTCCGCGCCCGAGCCCCCGGAGGGCGGCCTGACTATTTCCCACCCCTTTCGTCACCATCACGATGACGGCTTCGCCGCGTTTGGGCGCGCTGAGGACCCAGGCGTAGTTGCCGGCGACCACGCCACTGTGCTCGAACTCCTGATTAGCCTGTTTCTGGAGTTCAGGATTGAACTGGAAGTCGGCGCTGGGAAGCGGGACGCTGAACCCGAAGTCGGAATGCCGCGCTTCGGTGCCGCTGATGACCAGGTGCTGTTTCTCCGCATCCGTAATTCGCGCCGTCGTGAGGTTACCACCGACCGCGTTGCTCATCGACGCGAGGACAAGAATGGCGACGCTGCCCACGACAAAGCGCCAGATGTAGGCAAACCAGGTCCAATGAGACTTCGCGAGCTTCGCCCAGATGCCCACGGCCAATCCGCCGAGAATCGGCGGCGCGGCGAAGTAGCCCGTGTCATAGCCGGCCGCGAGCGAGTCTTTGCCGCTCGTCGCCTGCAATACGGCGACGACGGTCACGGCGATGATCGCCAATATCATCGCCTTCCAAAAAGCATTGCGGGGGGGCTGGGCCGGCCGGGCGAGCCCGGGCGGCCGGAGGGGCCGGGGGGGCGTCGCTGGGTTGGTCATGCTCCAGGATAGCGAGTCAATCCCGGTTGCGTCAGGGCTTCAATAGGCGGCAAAGGTGATCGCCTGACGAATGGTCACGCGCGCCGGCCGGCCGTGCACCCGGGCCGGCCGATACACGGCGGCCTGGACCACGCGTTTCGACTCCGCGTCGAACACCGGATTCGGCGTTTGGACGACTTTCACGGACGCCGGCACGACCCGGCCGGTCGTATCAAGCGTCGCCTCCACGATCACCGTGCCGCCGATGCGCAGCGACTGCATCTCGGGCGCGTAGCGGATCGACGGATGCGTCAGGAGCGCCGGCGGCTCGTCCACGGTACCGACCACAATGGGCGACTCCAAGGGCACCGCACGGCGGCTGATGCGGATCGAGTCGGCGAGACGCTTGAGGACGGGCGCGAGGTCTGTCCCTCGCGCGATGAGATCGCGGTAGCCTGTGATTCCTGCATCGAAGGACACGGCGGCCAGGCTGTCGCGCCTTTTCATTCGCCACGCCATCCCCTTGACGAGCAGCGCGTACACGCGCTCGCCCGCGGTGGCCTGGTTCGCGCTGTCGAGTGCCTGCTCGGTCAGAGTCAACGCGCTGTCGGGCCGATGCGCGCGCAACTGCTCGCGCGCCGACGTAATCAGCCGGGTGGGGTCCTCGGGCGTGGGCGGGTGAAGATCGAATCCGAGGGTCACCTGGCTGCGCACGGCCTGGCCCTTGCGTTGCGCGGGCGAGAACTGTGCGGCCATCATCATCTGCTGTAACGGCTCGTCGAACGCGGGATCCGGTGACTCGAGCACGATCAATCCGAACCCCTCCGCCTCACCGAGGGTGTCGATGACGGCGCGTACGAGCGCATGACCGGCCACGCGACGGCGCAGCATGTCGGGGGGATACGCGAGTTTGGGACCCGACACCCACGCCGCGCGCTGGTCGACCTCACTGTCGGGATAGACTCGGAACCGACGTACTTCCGATTCGAACACGTCGGCGAGTCCCGGTGCGATTTGATCCAGACCATTGACGCGAAGCGCCGAATACAAGGCAAGGGCCGAGTGGAAATTCACTCGGGCGAGACTATCGCTGCCGCGCATGTGTTCGAGAATCGCGCGCCACACAAACACGTGCACGGTGTCCATCAGGTACGCCGCGGCCCCGAGCGCGTGGCCAAGCGCGGTGTCGGCTTCGTCGAACTGACGCGCGGCAATGTGCGCGTGAGCAATCGTTATGAGTGCGTCGGTACGACCCTGCGCAGCAAGCGCGGGAGCAGGGAGTTCAAGCGCGGCGATCAGCAGGAGACGGCGCAACACGGTATCGACTACGCTGCTCAGACGGTCCCGGCGGCGTCAACCCCCGCCGATCAATGCGTCATGATAAAGCGTGCTACCGCCTGGTTGTAGTACGACGGGTTGCCGGCCTGCGGCGGATGACCCGCGCCGGGAATGATGACGGTCGTGTCGCTCTGCAGGCACCGGGCCAGCTCGTCGCTGATGAGCTGGAACATGCGGGGGCTGCGCTCGCCCCTCACCAGGAGCACCGGCGTCGTCATTCTGCCGAGCTCGGCGCACGTGACGGGCGGCAGATATTGCCCCCGTTCGGCGAGCATTTCTCGCCGCAGCTCGAACGCGTGCGCCAACAGGTCGGCACGGACGCCTGCTGGGAGCTTATTGAACGCCCCGCGCCCCGCCCCCGCATCGAAGAACAACCGGATCCCGGCGACGGAGTCTCCGTGCGCAAATGCGGCGCGCGCCGGATCGAGACTGTACGTATAGAAAGCACGCCGCGCCGAATCGCCCGACTCGGAGGCGGTCAGCAGAGAAAAGATCGGCGGCTCCGCCAGCACCAGCGAGCGAACGAGCTGGGGATGGTCCCGAGCCAACTGCAGCGCCGTGTACGCTCCGTAGGACGAGCCGACGATGTGCGCCGGAGCGATATCGAGCGTGAGCAGCAACGCCGCGAGATCCTCGGCATGCAGCTTGGGCGAGTACGTCTGGTTGTCGTTTACCTGCGGATTGGGCGGATGATAGCGGCGGCTGTATACCAGGACGCGATAGACCTGCGCGAACGCATTCTCCTGGCCTGACCACGACCTCAAATCGCCCAGCGCGCCGTGCACGAAGACGACGGGCGTGGCGCCGCTGTCACCGCTGAGCCGGTAGGTGAGCCGCGTGCCGTTGACGTCGATCGCGTGCAGCGTGCGATCGAACACCCGCATCGCCGGAGCAGTCGGTGCCGCGGGCGTCGCCTTCTCCGGGGCCGGGTTCCCACCGCACGCGACGACGAGCAAGCAGCACAGCAGGACTCGCATGTCTACAGGGTGGCGAGTCGCGTCTCGAAACGCAATCAGCTGATCAGCCAGGCCGCCGCGGACTTCACGCGAAAGCCAAGGGTCATCCCCAGTCCTTGGAATCAGGTGCGACGCGACGCATGGCCCTGAGGAATGCAAACGCGGAACTCGGAACGCGGAAGTCGGAGCGTTCTGTTCCGCGTTCCGCGTTCCCACTTCCGAGTTGTAATCCCTGAACTTCCTCGGCAAGAACATTCACAGTCCCATCATCCTTGGCGAGTTTGCCACGCACCAGGACGAATGCCTCGCCGCGCACCGCCGCCCGACAGCGATCGTAGACATCGGTCCGCACGATCACGTTCGTCATCCCCGTTTCGTCTTCGACCAACAGGAAGACGATCCCTTTGGCGGTCTGCGGCCGCTGGCGAGCCACGACCAGACCCGCCACCTGACATTTTATGCCGGCCTGCAGTTTCTCCAGATCGCGATTGAGCGTCAGGTCCGCAGGTAAGGCATTACGTACCAACGATAAAGGATGCGCGCTGGCCGAGAAGCCGAGGGTCGAATACTCGGCCAGGAGGCGCTCGTGAGCGGCCAGTCCTCCGAATGCCAGCTGCTCATGGGGATGGTTCAGCGCGAGCTCGAGCTGGCGCCGGCCGCGGCCGTCGCCCGATTGGGAAGCCTTGGGGGGGAGCCAGAGACCGACCTGCCATAGCAATTCGCGTCTGGTCAGGCCGAATCCGTCGCAGCCGCCAACCCACATGAGGGCTTCGATGGCGGTGCGTTTGAGCTTCGGCGGCGCGTGCCGGATGAAATCACCGACGCTCTTGAAGGGGCCATGTTGCTCGCGCTCGACGACAGTGGCTGTGGCGGTTTCTTCGCTCCAATGACGAATGAACCCCAATCCAATTCGCACAGCCTTGGATTCCACTGTACACCAGACATCGCTCACGTTGATATCGGGCAAGCGCATCTCGATGCCGTTGCGCATGGCGTCGCGGCCCAGCGCGTCGATCGAATAGAAGCCCATCGGCTGATTGTTGAAGAGCGCGACGTAGTACTCGACGGGGTGGTAGTGCCTGAGCCAGGCAGACTGATACGCGAGCAGTCCGAACGCGGCGGCATGCGACTTGGGGAATCCGAACTCGCTGAAGGCAATCACCTGACCGAACACCTTCTCGGCCGTGGCTTCGGGGACGCCGCGCGCGAGGGCGCCGGCGCGGAACTCCTCCCAGAACCCGGCCATCAGATCGTGCGAACGGCGGCGGCTCATCGCGCGCCGCAGCGCTTCGGCCTGTCCCGTCGTGAATCCGGCGAGCGCCTGGCAGACTTGCAGCACCTGATCCTGATAGAGAATGACGCCCAGCGTTTCCGCGAGACATTCGCGGAGCAGGGGATGATCGACCGGCGGCTCGTACGGCTTGCCGGCGGCGTGCGCGCGGCGCTGCTCTTCGCGCCGGCGCACGTACGGGTTCACCGCCCCGCCGACGATCGGGCCCGGCCGCACGATCGCGACTTCGACGGCGAGGTCTTCGAGGTTGCGAGGACGGCTCCGGCGGATCATCTGGATCTGCGCGCGGCTCTCGATCTGGAAGAGCCCGATCGTGTCACCGGCGCAGATGCGGTCGTAGATCGCGGGATCCTCGAAGTCGATGCGCGAGAGGTCGGGTGGCGGCCCCCCCCCGGGGCGGCGCGCGATCAGCTCGACGCATTCCTCGACGAGCGACAACATGCCGAGCGCGAGGAAATCGATTTTGATGAAGCGCGCGTCGTCGCAGGAGTCCTTGTCCCACTGGCAGACGACGCGGTCTTCCATCGCGGCACGCTCGAGCGGCACGATCTCGATGAGCGGGCGTGATGAGATGATCATCCCACCCGGGTGCTGCGACACATGGCGGGGCAGACCACGGATTTCCTGCGCGAGCTGGCACAGCTCCTTCCAGAGCGGCGCATCTTTGCGCCCGGCAAAACCAGGAAGATGTTCCAGCTCGTCAGACAGTCCCTCCGACCGACCGTCCGCCAGTTTGGCGACCAGCTCGATTTCGCCGAGCGGCAAGTCGAGCGCCTTGCCGATCTCGCGGACGGCAGATCGCAATCGATACGTGGGGAAGGAGCAGACGAGCCCCGCGTGTTCGGCGCCATAGCGCGTGTACACACGGCGGATCAGCTCCTCGCGGATCTCGCGCGGGAAATCGAGATCGATGTCGGGCACCGATGCGAGCGACTCGTTCAGGAACCGGCCAAGGAAGAGCTTGTTGGCGATCGGATCGATGTGGGACAGGCCGAGGAGATAACAGACGATCGATGAGACCGATGAGCCGCGTCCGCGGCCCGGCAGCAAGTTGCCGGTTGCACGGCGCGAGCCGCGCCGGATCTCCGCTGCGACGTCGCGCGCGAGATCGAAGAGGTCGTGATAGACGAGAAAGAAGCCGCTGAGCTTGTGATGCTCGATGAGCCGCAATTCTTCGTCGAGCCGGCGTACGGCCTGGGCGTGATACCGGGAGCCCGGCGGGTAGCGCTCCTGCATCCGAGCGATGCACAGCTCGGCCAACGCCTGCGGGGCGGGGGCCCGGTCTGCCCCGCGGAAGTCGGGGAACGTGTATCCCAGGTCGCGCGTCAGGTCGAAGGCCTTACAGCGCTCGGCGATGGCCAATGTAGTGGCGACAGCATCCGGACAGTCATCGAACAGCGCCACGACTTCTTCCAGTGGTCGCAAGTAAAATTCGCTGTTGGGATTTCGCACCCGGTGCGAGCCATCGAGCGTCGTGCGATGCCGGATGGCGACCATGATGTCGTGCAGCCGGTGCAGCTCCCGCGTGTGGTAGAACACGTTCCCCGTCGCCACGACGGCAAGCTGCACGTCGTTCGCGACATCCAGCAGTGCCCGCGACACGGCGAGATCGCCACGCACACGGTTGCGCTGAATCTCCACGAAAAACCGCTCGCTCCCGAAGACGGCCTTGCAGTGCTCCGCGAGCTTGCGGGCAGCACTGAGCCCCTGCGTCTCGAGGGTTCGTGGCAGCAGTCCGTCGCGGCGCGATCCCGAGAGAATGATCAGTCCATCCCGACGCGCTTCAATCGACGTCAATGGCAGCCGCGGGTCGAGCCGCTCGGCACCGAGGTGCGCTTCCGTGAGCAACCGGCAGAGATTCGTGTACCCGGGCGCGGTCTCGGCGAGCAAAATCAGATGGTTGCCATCCGAGAGTGTGACTTCCGCACCGGTGATTGCCTGGATACCGAGGGGCTGCGCGGCGTGCGCGAACGCGAGCGAGCCGTAAACGCCGTTGCGGTCGGTGAGTGCCAGTGCGGGATAGCCGTAGCGGTGCGCTGCGGCGAGGAGCTCGTCGGGCGGCGACGCTCCATCGAGGAAGGAGAAGGCGGAGTGGCAATGCAGCTCCACGTACATCAGGGCATCTGTGCGAACCATTGGCCGGTGCGCAGATCCTGAAACAGCACCATGCGCTTGCCACCTTCCAACATCACTTCCATGTAGTTGCGCGCAATCGTCCGGCGCCACCATTCGTCATCGATGCGCCACGATTCGAGGATCGCTTCGACTTTTCCGACTGTCCGGCCGTCCGGCCGTCCGACCGTCATCAGACCTGATTCATTCAAATCCACCGTCACCGGCTGCGGTTCATTTACGGCTCGTAGTCGATCAGTGCGTAGCGGCGTTCGGGAAGACGTGACCATGGCTGTACCTCGACGATGTGATAAAGAGGAGAACGCTTCACGCGCATGCGGATCTCACGCGCGGCGCTTTGCAGTGCGCGCTGTTGTCCCGCGCGCGCGGCTGCCTGCGCATCGCGCGCGAACAGCTGCAGCTCGCTGGTCCCGGGGGCGAAGGCGGTGAACTCGAGCACGAGTCGCTCGACGGCTCCCGTCGGCGGCGACTGCTCGAGCCGGGTCTTGAGCGGCGCGGCGATGCGCCCGGCATCCGCGGTCGGGTCCTTGAGCAGGATCGCGGCGAGCCAGGAGCTCGAGCCTTCCAGATCCGCTCGCAGTCGGACCGCATGCACGCGCCAGCCGATGCGGCGTGGATGTTTGAGCGCACGCGCGATCAGCTGATCGAGCGCGTGCGCGAGCAGCTCGCGCTCACCCACCGGCGTGAAGAATGTGAGCGCGGCCACGATCGGCTCGGGCGCGATGCGTCCTTCGACAGGCTCCGCGATGCGGCCGGCGGCCAGTCGCCACAATCGCCTTCCCATAGCGCCGAACTGCGCGGTGACCGCTTCTTCAGGGAGCGCCGCGAGTGCGCCGAGTGTGCGGATGCCGAGTTGGCGGAGCCGGCGATGCGTGTCGGCGTCGAGCGGAAGAACGGAAATGGGCTGTGAAGCGAGAAATGCTTTCTCGCCACCCAATGGCACGATGACCGCGTCGTCTGGTTTTGATCGCGACGCCGCAACCCATGCAACGAACTTTCCAAGTCCATACCCCAGGCGGACCGTCCGGCCGTCCGACCGTCCGACCGTCAGACGAATCGCGCCAATGATCTTCTGCGGTTCGCCGAAGATTCCATCCAAACCATCAGTCCCCACATAGGCCAGTCCGAGCCCGGCCGGTTCGACAACCGGACTCACTTCGTTCAGCGCCGCGAGCACGCGGGCGAAGCAGTCGTCGTAGTGGACCGGGTCGGGTTCGATGAGTCGTAGCGTGGGGCAGAGACCGATCGCCTGGCTGACGGTCATCCCCGGCTTCACGCCCGCATGGCGGGCGAGGGGGGAGATCTGCCAGAGCTTGCGAGTGGTGTCGGGTGCGAGCAGCGCCGTGGGGTAGGCGGCCAGACCCTCATGACGGGCCTCTTCACAGCGGAGTGGGAAGAGGGGGATCCACACGCAGGCGGCGAGCGAGCTCGTAGACGATCGTGACATTGACAAAAGCCCCAAGGGGACCCGAATATATCCCGAAACTAATCGAGTTCGCAAGCCGAGTCGGAAATCGCCTAAGTTATTGACACAATTTTATTTAGGTGCGATATCAGAGGCCATCAATGCGCTGCACCTGGGTTTTCGGGCTAACCGCCATAATCCAACTGGCCGCGATCGTCCAAGCACCAGCCCAAGCAATCCCCAAGCCCGACTACGTCACCTACCTCCCTCGGGAAGCTCCGCTCCCGGTCCAGTCGACAGCAGGAAACAGACGGTTCCACCTCTTCGGCGATTCCGCTGCGTCCAGCTACCGCGACGAGACTCCACGGGACGGCATCGACGACGCCCGCGAGCATTGGCTGCGCGCCCTGGCGGTGCGATTTGCGCCCTGGTTGGTGCGGAACACGGTCGACTTTCCGATGGATTTTCGGCGGTTCGTCGAGACGGGTGAGTGGTCCACGCTCTTCATAGACGCGATGGACTTGTCGCAGGCGCGTCCGCGGCTGGTCGGCACCGAGACCATCGAGTTCGGAAAGCTGGCGGATCGGACGTGTTCCGGTGTGACGACGAATGCGAGCGTGACCGTCGATACCACCACTGACTGCCGGCTGCTGCAACTCGTCGCTCGATTCGCGCCCGAGCCTCCGCTCGTTGGGAGCGTGCCACGCCCTGATCTCGACCTTCATTACATCATGTATTTCGACTTTCCCGGCGAGGACCCCGCGTCGTGGAACCGGGAATTCGAAGGGTCGGTGCACGGCACAATCGCCCGCAAGTACATCGGCTATGCGAAAGCGTTCGTTCACCCCTTCGTCCACGACGTTCCGGGCGTGAGCGTCGAGACGGGGCGTCATGAGCTCGTCCTCCAGTACTGGTTTTTCTATCCGTACAACGACGCCGGGAATACGCACGAGGGAGACTGGGAGCACATCAACGTCGTGGTCACACCGCGCAATCAGGGCAGAGAGCCGCTCACGACTGCGGCGATGGAGGGAGTGCTGCGAGAGCTGGTTCCGTCAGATGACTTCGTGATTCACCGGGTGGAGTACTACTTCCACCACTGGGTGTTTACGGCCGACTATCTGACCCCGAACGTCTATGCCCCCCGCGCGGATTGGGAAACAGAAATAAAAGGGCTACGCGAGGAGCGGATCGGAGAGCGCGAGATCTGGCGCCAGATTCGGCGCCAGGCCTATCTCGACGATGCTGAAACGAAGCTCAATCAGCATCCGATCGTGTTCATCGGCGGGGACAACCGCGGCCTGCAGCAGCTCATCTCCTCTTCGACGCGGCTGGGGCGAGCGAGTCACGGCTCATATCCGTTCCCTGGTCTGTACAAGGATGTGGGGCCTGGGCAAACCGGCGAGCTGGTGAGCACCTCCTGGGACGTCTTCCGGACGGCGCCGGACTCGGCGGCGGCCGAAACCAACACGGTGGTGCGGCTCGACAACCCCGAGCGGCTCGAAATCATCCCCGACTGGGAGCGGGTGCTGCCGCTCGTACGCACGGATCCTGCCGCGCGGCGGAGCTGGGCCTGGCTCGTCTTGCCGATCCGCTTCGGCTACCCGGCCACCCGGTCCTCGTTTGCGGGAATCGTGCGCTACGCCGAGACAGGGAACACATCGGTGGTGGCGCCGGCGTACAACGGCGGATGGAATCGCGTGGGTGCGGCGTCGGGCTACGAGAGTTATGTGCCGCACCGGCTCAGCTCGTTCTTTCCCGCCAGCCAGCAGGACAATTATCGAACGGGGTGGGGATTCCTGAACCTCACGATTCCCACATTGGTGACGCTGCCGCCGTTCGACATCGCGTACCGGCTGCTCACCGCGCCGGTTCGCGCCGCCGATCGCCACAGCTATCCGGCTTTCTTCCGCTCGGAGGACGTGCCGTTTCGCTTCGTCGGCGTGACGATGGGTGTTTCCGCCTTCCGCCCGCCAGACGCATTCCTGAATCTGGCCGGTTTTCCCGAGACCGCGGCACCGTTTTTGGAAAAGGTATTGGCACTCGCCGGGCAGACCGACTCGGTGATGATCGATGTGATCAACCCCGCGACCGACCGCGTATCCCCGCGGTATTACGGAGTCACGCTGTTCCTCGGTCGCCGCTTCACGAGCGAAAACACGCTGCGTCACTCGATCGGCGGTGTCCGCGCAGACGTGACGGTGAGTACGCTGCCGGGCCGATTCCCGCTGTCGCTCAATCTCGACATGTGGGAATACACGGGCAGCGTGCGCTACAACCTCGCGTCGGGGAACCTTCAGCCGTTCGTGAAGGGCGGATACGGGCTCAGCTGGTACCGGGTGACCGACGCACGGTTCAACGGCGAGCTGCTGGGGAACGGCAAGTCACGCTGGGTGCGCCGGCCCAGCTTCTTCCACAACTTGCTGCCCAATACGTTTCACATCGGGGGCGGGCTGGAGTTCATCCCGATCCGGAGTGTGGGCGGTATCGACGTGGGGTTTCGGGGCGACGTGACCCTCTACAGCCACCGGCTGGGACTCAAGGCCGAAAACCTGCTCATCGCGCAGGATGCTCACGTGACCAGGGTGCATGCGTCGATCGGGACGGTACTGAGCTTCTAGGATTTCGTGGCACGTATCCAGCCAGATCTGTTTGAGGGGAGCGAATCGCTTCCCGAGCCCAGCGCGGAACTGACGTCGCTTGCTGGGCAGCTGCCTCCCACCGTGCGGTTCGGCACCTCCACCTGGACCTACGACGGCTGGTTTGGCGACGTCTACCGCCGGCGCTATCGCGGCCCCCAGCCCGCCAGCCGGCTCGAGGAATACGCGCGGTATCCGCTGTTCCGCACCGTGGGCATCGACAGCGCGTTCTACGATCCGC
>WNGO01000095.1_pt1 | contig 88425 bp, 87 predicted proteins | sample 5400511 | NCBI WGS metagenome assembly WNGO01 (sample SAMN13153380, study PRJNA577476) | soil metagenome | isolation source: 20 cm soil or saprolite under Garry oak tree replicate 2 | place: USA:California | collected 2016-06-15 | reverse complement strand
TGGCCTCGATGATGCACACCACCTGCCCCACATTCACCCGGCTGCCGACCTTCACGTAGGGCTGTGCCGCCGGTTCGGGAGACTGATAGAACGTGCCCACCATCGGCGACTTGATCTCGCTGAGCTGGGGCCCGACGGGGGCTGGGGCTTGGGGGGCTTGGGCTTGCTGCGTCCCGCCTGGTGCTGTAGCGGGGTGCGACACGATGACGTGTCCTCCCCCAGGTCCGCCACCAATGGTATTCCCGTGCCCAGCCTTGGAAACCCGCACTGACGACCATGCGCCGAATAGGCCTCGGCGGATCTCGATCGCCCCCACCTCCGGGGCATCCTTCAAGATCTGCACGATCTGGGCGATGATGTCGAGCTTCATACCGAGAAGATACCCCCCCTTAGCCCCTACACCAGTTCCACGAGGTCCGTACAGCCGTCGGTCAACAGCACCGGGCCGTCGGGCGACAGATGGACGTCGTCTTCGATGCGCACACCGCCCCGTCCCGCGACGTACACACCCGGCTCGATCGTCACGACCGCGCCTTCGGGCAACGGATCCGTGGCCGTGCGCGCCAGCCGCGGCGCTTCGTGCACCTCGAGCCCCACGCCATGCCCCGTCGAGTGTCCGAACGCGGCGCCGAAACCGCGCGCTTCGATCGGATCGCGCGCCAGTGCGTCCGCGTCGCGGCCGCTCATGCCGGCACGGACGCCTTCACGGGCGCGCCGCTGCGCCTCCTGTACCAAACGGTACAGCGCGCGCTGCGACTCATCGGCGCGCCCCCCCACCACCACCGTGCGCGTGACGTCGGCACAGTAGCCGTCCACGACGGCGCCAAAGTCTAGCAGCAGCCACTCGCCCGCCGCCACCGTGCGCGCGCTGGTGTGCGCGTGCGGCAGCGCGCTCCGCGGTCCGCTGGCGACGATCGTCGGAAACGGATGCGCCTCGCTCCCGTGCCGGCGCAGCGCGCCCTCGAGCAACCCCGCGATCGCGAGCTCCGTCTGTCCGGGCCGCACCTCGGCGAGCGTGTCGCGCAGCGCAGCCGTCGCCACGGCCGCGGCCGAGCGGATCGCGGCCACTTCGCCCGCGTCCTTGCGAACCCGCAGTCGCTCGACCAGCTCGCCGGCCGGCTTCCAGCGCCAGGCCGCTCCGGGACCGGATGAAAACCTCTCCGCGTCCTTCACGTTCAGGGCATGCGCCTCGAAACCGATCCAACTCCCCGGCCCCAGGCCCGAGCCCCACGCCCCGAGCTCTTTAAAGAGCCGCTCCCACACGCTCGTCGCTTCGATTTCAACCCGCGCGACCGCGCCGCATTGCTGCCGCGCCTGTTCGTCGTAGCGGAAATCGGTCACCAGCAGCTGCATAGTGCGCGTCGCCACGACCACGCCGGCCGATCCGCTGAACCCCGTCAGATACCGGATGTTGGGACGCGAGGTGACGAGCAGCGCGTCCATCCCCTCCGCGTCGAGCAGTGCGGCGAGTGCCGCGTGCCGCTGCGGCCGTTTATCGCGACTTGAGGCTGCCGACAAGGCCCTCGAGCCCCAGACGATAGCTGTCGGCCCCGAACCCCGTCACGACCCCCACGGCGAGATCCGCCAGTAACGACCGTCGCCGCTCCGGCTCGCGTGCGAAAATGTTGGAGAGATGCACTTCGACGAACGGCACGCGGACGGCGAGCAATGCATCACGTACCGCGAGACTGGTATGCGTATAGGCCGCCGCATTGATGATCGCACCGTCGACACGGGGCGGGCCCTTCAGACCCTGGATCGCCTCCACCAGCTCGCCTTCATGATTCGTCTGAATCCAGCTGCACTCCACCCCCAGTGCGCGGGCATGTGCTTTGGTCGCCCGCTCGATCTCGGCAAGGCTGGTGCGCCCATAGATCTCAGGCTCACGCTCACCCAACAGATTCAGATTGGGGCCGTTCAGCACGGCGATGTGGGGAGACACTAGGACTTGAGCTTTTTCAACCACTGCTGGAACTGATCGGCCTCCGCCTCATCTTCGGGCGGCCGCTGCGTCCGGCCGGACGTTCTGGTGCCAGCCGGAGTTTTCGGCGGCGCCGCCCCAGCCGCTTCCGTGGCGCCTGCGGCGCCGCCCTTCCCACCGGCGAAAAACTCGTCGAATGAAAATCCTCCCGTCTTGCTGCCATCCTGCGGAGGCGCGGCTTCCGCGGCGGGTTGCCCGGTGGCGCGGCGTACGGCTTCGTCGCCAAACACGGAGTCGAGCGAGATGTGATCGTCAGCGGGACGCGACGGCTCGCCGGGCGGCGGCCCGGCGGCATCGAAGGCGGAAGCCAAGGTGCTTTGCTCCGAGCGTCGACCCGACCAAATGCCTTTGAGGAACGCCTGCGCCGAGATCCCCGATCTTTTTCTTCCGCCGGGCGACAATTGGTCGACCTTGCTCTTCAATCGTGAATCGTTGGGACGTTGGGCGAGCAACGCCTGGTAGACGCGCAGCGCATCCTGCTGATGCCCCTGCTTCAGGTACAGCTCCGCCATCGTTTCCGTCAGCACCGGCTCCGCCTGCGACAGCGTCGCCGTATCCGCCGCACCATCGTCATCAGTCAGGGCGACGGCAGCGGGAACGCGCGGCGGTTGAGCGGACCGGGGGGCCGGGGCGGGGGGAGGTGCTGGTGGTGCTGGGGGCCGAGCAGGACGGATCTCGTCGTCCGGCATGATGAGCGGCAGATCGACCTGGGGCAGCGCCTCGTCGAGATCGGGCCCCTCCCCTCTCCCCGGCCCGCCTGACGCAGGTTCGGGCGCATCCAGCTTGAACATCCCACTTCCTTCGTATTGTGTACGCGCCAGCCCCTCGACCTCCACTTGCTCGATCTGCTGCGCGTTCAACTCGACGTCTTCCTGCACTTCCAACCCGTCGGCCTTGGCAGCCTCATGCGCGTTGGGGTTGAAACTGATCGGGTTCTCGAAGTTCTCGATGTCGGGCGAGGGTGCCGACGCTGCCGCAGCGGCCTTCAACGTCACCGGTTCGGGCGTCTCGTGGTCGACTGCGAAATCGGGCTTGGCCATGGGCGCGGTGGCGGCGTCGGGCGGGGCAGCAGCGGCCTTCCGTTTGGCGCGGGCCAGCGCTTCCGCGGCGTCGCCGTTCATGGGATCGGCGTTCAGCAGCCGCGACAACCACTCGACTTCTTCCCCGTACTTCCCATTGCGCTCCGCCAGCTCGGCGAGGCCGCGCAGCGCGATGATGTTCTCCCCGTCGAGACCGAGAACCTGTTTGAAGACGCCCAGCGCCGCCGCGTCGTCTTTCTTGTCGACGAGGCAGCGGGCGTACACGATGTAGGCGCTGACGTAGTCGGGATGGAGCTTGAGACCGTTCTGGCAGAGGTCGAGCGCGTTATCTATAAGCCCCGCTTTACGATAGGCGTCCGCCAAGGGGGCGAAGTTGCGCCCCTTCGGATTATCACGAAAGCGCGCTTCGAGCTTGTCGATCTCGCTGGTATAGGCCACGGCCCCCCGGCCCTAAGTCTATGTGGGAATTGAACGAAGATAGTGTTTGGCCGTCGCTGCTGTCAAATGACCGGAGACTCTGTGCGCTTGAGTTTGTGCGTTGTGGTTTTTAGACTTATGCCCCTTCACCCCTCCCTCTGACCGGAGTTCGAAGTCGCCATGCTGCGCACGATGCGCGCCAACGCCAAGTGGGTCTTTTACATCCTCGCCATCGCCTTCGTGGGCTGGCTCGCCGTCGGTCAAGTGATGAGCATCCTCGGTCCCAGTGGCAACGTGGTGCTGCGGGTCAACGGCCGGGAATACCAGATCACCGAGTACCAGCAGCGGCTGCAGCTCGCGTACGAGCAATACCGGCAGCAGAACGGCACAGCGCCGCTGACGCGCGAGGAAGAGCAGCAGATTCAGGATCAGGTCATCAATCAGATGATCCAGGAGGCGCTGCTGCAGCAGGAGTACAAGCGGCTCGGGATCCGCGTCACGGATGCGGAGATCATCGACGCCGCGCGCACGTCCCCTCCGCCCGAGGTGATGCGCGATCCGCAGTTCCAGACCGATAGTCAGTTCGATATCCGCAAGTGGCAACAGTTCCTCGCGACCAATACCGACCGCCAGCTGCTCGCGCAGATCGAAGCGATGTACCGCGACCAGATCCCGCGGATCAAGCTGGCGCAATACCTCACCAGTGACGTCTACATCCCCGACGCGAAGCTGTGGCGCATTTACCGCGATCAGCACGATTCGGTGCGGATCGCGTCGCTCGCCGTCTGGCCCTACACGATCCAGGACAGCTCGGCGATCAGTGACGCCGAACTGCTGGCCTACCTCGCCAAGCATTCCGACGAGTTCAAGCGGCCGGCGCGCGCGTACGTGCGCTTCATCGCGCTGCCGCGCATGCCGAACGCCTCGGACACCGCCGCCGCGCGCGCGCATCTCGCGCGTGTGCGTGGCGAGCTGGCGCGCGGCACGAAGTTCGAGGACGTGGCGAAGCGCGAGTCGAGCGACACCGTCAGTGGTCAGCGGGGGGGCGATCTCGGCTGGATCAAGCGGAACGAATCGACGTTCGATGCGCAATTCATGCAAGGATTGCGCGGCCTGAAGCCGGGACAGGTCTCCGCCCCGGTGACGACACAGTTCGGTTATCACCTGATCCGCATCGATCAGGAAAAGGGCGACTCGCTCAAGCTGCGGCATATCCTCATCTCCGTCGCGCTGCAGGGCGAGCACCTCGACCAGGTGGAGGCGAAGGCCGACACCCTCGAGCGTGTCGCCGCCGAGCGCACCGACCCGACCGTCCTGGACGGCACGGCGCGCCGGCTGGGGCTGCAGGTATCGCCGACCTACCAGGTCATCGAAGGGGACCGGTTCACGCTGGGCCGGTACGTCATTCCGGACGTGAGCGTCTGGGCCTTCGAGGCGCCCGTGGGCGAAACGAGTCCGGTGATCGAGGCGCTGCCCGCCTATTACGTCTTCCAGCTCGACTCGGTAACGGCCGGCGGCGTGCCGCCACTGCATGAAGTCCGCGCGCGCGTGACTGCGGCGCTGCGTCTCGAGAAGCAGAAGACCCTGGCGCGCGGGCGCGCGGACTCGCTCGCGGCCGCGCTGCGCGGCGTGTCCGACTTGGCGACCGCGGCGACGGCGCGCGGCCTCGCGGTGCAGCGCTTCGGTCCGTTCACCCGGCTGCGGCCGCCGAGCTATCTCGTGCGCGAGCCCGTCGTGGTCGGCACGGCGTTCGGATTGAGCGTCGCGGAACGGAGTCGCGTGCTCGAGGGCGAGAGCGGCTACTTCATTATCGAGTCATTGGGGCGCAAGAACGCCGATTCGGCCGCATGGCTGGCGCAACGGGAGACCCAGCGCACGCAGCTGCGCCAGGCGGCGCAGCAGGCGCGGATTCAACAGTTCATCGACGGTTTGCGCGCCAAGGCCAAGATCGTCGACCGGCGCAAAGAGATCTACAAGTCGCAAGGCGCGGCGAACGCCACGAACATCGGCCTCTAGCCGCTACTCGACCAACCGCTTCGGCTTCGCGTCTCGCGGCGGCTCCGCGTCCTCGGACGGGAGCCGGTGAATGCTGTTCTCCGCGTCGGACAGCGCGCGCTTGAACTCGCGCAGCCCCTTCCCCACCGCCCGGCCCGCTTCGGGCAGCCGGTTGGCGCCGAACACGAGCAGGACGATCAGCATCAGAATCAGGATCTCACTGCCGCTCAGATTGCCCAGCATCAACCCCGGCCTTTACTGAGTGAGGCGCTTCGGCGCTTCACTGCTCGGCGGCGGCGGCGCGACGGGCGGAGCCGGCTCGCTCGAGTCGACGTCCTTGATCCCCCGCTTGAATTCCTTGATGCCCTTCCCGATCGACGACCCGATCTCCGGGATGCGCTTGGCGCCGAAGAACAGCACCAGGATGAGCAGCAGGATCGCAATTTCGGTGAAGCCCAGATTGCCGAACATGGTTCGCCTTTCCTAAAAGAGCGACCGGGCGACGAGGTACGCGATTACGACGCCGACGACCGCCAGCAGCGACACGTCGAGCCCGATAGGTCCAAGCGTAATCGACATCACGAGCAGATCCAAATGAATCGGTCCGATGGTCGGGGTCACCGCCCAGGTAAACACTTCCTTGGCGGGACCCTGCGGCAGGAACCGCCGCAGGAACGCCTGCAGCAGCCCGCCCAGGACAAAGCCTACCGCAAGAACGCTGAGATAGAAGAGGGGGCGGCGAGGTCCGGGCGGCACTAGCTATGCCGCTCCACGGCGTACGCAATGCTCCCCTGCAGGGCGTCCCGTGCAGGCGAGGGCGGCAACACATCGAGCTCCGCCTCCGCCTGCTGCGCAATGTCCAGAGCGCGCTGGCGCGCGGTCTCGAGCCCGCCGGCGCTCTCTACTAATCGGATCACGTCGGCGACCAATTCGTCACTCGGCTCGGCCGCGTCCATCAGCGCGGCGACCACGCGCCGCCCCGCCGCCGGCATCCGGGCCAGGGCGACAATCAGGGGCAGCGTGACTTTGTGCTCGCGCAGATCCAGACCGGACGGCTTCCCCGTGACCGCTTCCGGCTCGGTGTAGTCGAGCAGATCATCGGTGATCTGGAATGCCATGCCCAGCAGCATCCCGAAGCGCGCCAGCGCCTGCCGGTGCGCCGCAGCCGCCGTGAGCGCGCCCACCTCGCACGCACCCGACAAGAGCGAGGCGGTTTTGGCGCGAATCAACAGGTCGTACGCGCCCTCGCCGTACGCGAGCTTGTCGTGGGCTTCGAGCTGGCGCATTTCGCCGACCGTCATTTCATTCGTCACCCGCGCCAGCACGCGCAGCGCTTCTTGGTCGTCGAGCCGGACCAGCTCGATGATGGCACGCGAATAGAGATAGTCGCCCATGATGACCGCGATCTGATGCGAGAATAATGCGTTGATCGTCGGCAGGCCGCGCCGCAGCACCGAATGGTCGACCGAGTCGTCATGGACGAGCGTGGCGAGATGGATCAGCTCCACGACCGCGGCGAGCGTGACGGCCCGCGCATCCGCGCACCCCGCGGCCTGGTGACTCAGGAGCAGCAATGTGGGCCGGAACAGCTTCCCCTTCATCTGCAGCAGATGATCGTTCACTTCGCTCACGATCGGGAAGTCGGCGGCGATGACGCGCCGCAGCTCCGCCACGACCTGCTCCAGCTCGCCGGCCACCGGCCGCTGCACGTCCCGCAGGCTGACCCGAGCGACTTGTTGGCTCATGCTATTTCGCCTTGGCGAGCGCCTTGACGCGCTGCTCGGCATCGAGGAAGCGGATATCCACGGCGAAGACGCGGCCGTACAGATCCCGGGCGTCGGCTTTCTTGCCCTGCTGCTCGAGCGCGCGGCCGAGCCAGTAGAGCACGCCGAGCCGCTCCTGATCGCCGGACGCCGGGAGGTCGAGACCGCGGCGCAGGATCGATTCGGCGACGCCGAAGGCGCCCTTCTCGAAGAAGCAGATGCCCAGCATCTCCGACGTGCGCAGCTTGCCCTCGGGCGCGCGCAGCGCCTTCTGCAGCTCCGCGATGGCCTCGTCGAGCAGGCCCATCTCCTTGAACGCGACACCGAGATCGTAGTGGGACTGGAAGTCGGTCTCGTCGATGTTTTCGTCGATGCCCTGCTTGAAGCGCGTCAGCATGTCCTGGAAATCCTGCTCCTCGTCTCCCGTCGGCTCCTCGTCCGCGACGGTCATGCGCGTGTCTTTCGCCGGCGGTCCATCCTCCTCGTCATCGCTCAGCATCGAGCCGAGGTCGACGAAGTCGCCGTCCGCCGCGGCCTCGTCGCGAACTTTCATCTTGGCGTCTTTCGCCTTGACCTTGCCCTCCGCCTTCCCCGATTGCGGCGCGACGGCGGGGGCGAGCATCGACAGCGCGCCTTTGGCACGATCGTTCTTGGGATCGTGCTCCGCGACACGCGCATACACCGCGCGCGCCTTCTCGGGGAGGTCGGAGCGCAACAACGCGTCGGCCAGCTCGAGATAGGCGTCGATCAATTTCGCCTTGTCGCCCGCCTTGAATGCGAATTCCACCGCCTTCTGGCGGTGACGCACGCTGTTCGGGTCGAGCCGCAGCACTTCGTCCACCAGATCGCGCGCGTGCGCGAGGTTGCCGCCGTTCTCGAAGCCGCCGGTCGCGAGGTCGAGCTCCTCGATGCCGCGTTCCCGATCGCCCTGTTCGATCAGCGCCTCGCCGAGCGCCTGATGTGCTTCGGGATCGTCCGGGTTGTCGGCAACGCGCGACTCCAGCTCCTCGATCCCCGGCGCCGCGGGCGTTTCCTCGATGTTCGAAAACACCAGCGAGCCCGCCTGATCCCCCGCGCTGCTGATCTCGTCGATCCCCAGGTCGATAAAGCCGGACTTGCGTCCGCCGGTGGAAATCGACGTGTCGTCTTCCGTCTGGATGAAGCTGGGGTGACGCGGTCCCTCGTCGATCGCGAGCGGCTCGTCGTCGACATCGTGTCCCGCGTCGGTCGTCGCGGTGTCGAAGTCGGGCTCGAGCTCGAGCGGTGGCACCTCGACCACAGTCTTGCGCTTCCCCGGTCCTGACGTCGGCGTGGGTGCCGAGGGACGCTTGGGAATCACGGGCTTGACGCGCGGCGGTTCGGGAGCGGCCGCCTTGCCCGCTGGCTGGCCCAGCGGTTTCAGTTTGGGCGGCGCGGAACGGGGCGGAGCGGGAGGCGGTGCGGCAGATTTTCTTGCGAGCGGCGGTGGTGCCTTGGGGGGCGCCTCGATGTTGCCCTCGAGCACCAGGTCCGCGTCCTCCAGACCGCTCACCTCGTCCGCGGTCACCTCTGGAGCGGTTGGCTCCAGCTCGGCCATCGGCCCGAGGTCCAGGTCGCTGGGGTTCAGCTCCTCGCGAATCGACGGCGTGGCGGGACTGCTCGCGCTCATCTGACCAAAGTCCGATCCGGTCGTCTCGAGGCCTTCGAGCATCCCGCCGCCCCCGCCGCCGCCCGGAGCTTCGTCCACCAGACTGGTGCTCTCGATCTCGAGCGACTCGTCGAGCTCGGGCACGACCTCCTGAATCAGTTTTTCTGGCGGTGCGGGAGTCTTGGCGGCGGCCGCGGGAGCTTTGGCGCCTTTTGGGACACGCGGCTCGTCGAGGTCCAAAAAGACGAGGCTCGACGTTTTCCGCTTCCCGGACTTACTGACGTCATCCCCTCCCTGAGGCGGCAGCGGCTTGGGCGTGCTGATGCGCGCCGCCGAGCCGTGCTTGCCCGGATCGCTGCCGTACATCTTGAGATGCTCGGCCAGCATCTCCCGCAAGCTCCCGCTCTCCGCCGAAATGTCGGTGAATTCCTTCAGGGCAGCGAACGCATGATCGATCTTGCCGATCTTCTGCATGCGCTCGGCATATTCCACGAAGTTCTGCTTCGCCTCGGCGAGGAATCCCTTTGACGCATAGAGCTTCGCCAGCTTCAAATACGTCGTCTGCCGCGCCGGGGCGTTGCGCAGCACTTTGTTGCACATGGCGATAGCATTGTTATGGAAGCCCAGCTCGGCGTATTTGTCCACGGCCTGGTCGTAGTAATCGGCGGCCAAGCCGGGGTCTTTCAGTTTGATGTAGAGATCGCCGATGCGGTTATAAATGGAGAGGTCGGGGTTCGCCTCACCCTCGGATTCCTGACCGCTGAGCACGCCGAGCCAGATCTCGACGGCTTTCTTCGGATCCTTGGCCTCGAGACCCTTCGCCTTTTCTTTGAGCTGCTCAAGCTTGGACATGGAAGGACTAAGATATCGGGGCCAACTAGGCGGGACAAGCCGAACCTGCTGTCCAGACGTTGCTTACGACGTCTGACCCCAGCCAATACGCGACTTCCCTCCAGTCATCCACGGCGGCTACGACGAGGTCGGCAACGTATCCGGGAGCGATTTGACCACGCTCGGCGGCGAGCCCGAGCGCCGCAGCAGCATTGATCGTCACCGCCGTCACAGTTTCGGCGTGACGTAGCCCAAGTTGCGAGACGCCGAGCGCCATCACCAACGGCAGGCTCGTCGTCGGCGACGTGCCGGGGTTGTAATCGGTGGCCAGCGCGACGGCCGCTCCCGCCTCGATGAGGCGACGCGCCGGCGCCTGCGACCGCTTACCGAGAAAGATCATCGTCGCCGGCAGCAAGACCGCCACCGTCGCACTGGCTGCCAGCGCCTTGATGCCGGCCTCCGAGACGGCGGCGAGGTGATCGGCCGAGAGCGCGCCCAGCTCGGCGGCGAGCTCGGCCCCGCCCGACCCTTCCAGCTCGTCGGCATGGAGCTTCACCGCGAGGCCATGGCGGCGTCGCGCGCGACGGTCGGAATCATGGCTTCACACACGAGCTGCACGTACGCCGCGCGATTGCCGCGATACTCGGGCGGCACCTCGTGCGCACCGAGAAAGGTCGGGATGAGCGTGGCCGGCAGCGCGTCGGCGAGTCGCCGAATGACGCGGAGCTGCTTCAGCTCCGACTCCAGCTCCAGGCCGTAGCCCGATTTCACCTCGATCGTCGTTGCGCCATGCGCAATCAGGGCGCTGAGCCGGGACCGCGTGAGCGCCTCGAGCTCGTCCTCCGTGCGGCTGCGCACATCGCGCACCGATTGCAGTATGCCGCCGCCCGCGGCCGCAATCGCTTTGTAGTCGACGCCGAGCGCGCGCCGCTCCTGATCGTCGAGCCGAGGGGCACCGAACACGGCATGCGTGTGACAATCGATGAACCCCGGAAACAGCACTCCATTGACCTCGACAACCTGTAGGGGCGCAGCATGCTGCGCCCCTACGTTTGGCGCGTCCCGGCGCGGCCCCACCCAGGCAATGCGTTTTCCGTCGATGAGGACTGCCGCATCGCGCAGCACCTCGACCTCGGCCATCTCGCGCCCGCGGCGGGCGCGGGCAGGCCCGCGGCACGTCACGACCTGCCGCGCGCCCACGAGCAGCGTCTTCAGTCGAGGTCCTGACTCATCGGGAGGCGGATACGATGGCGGCGCGCCGTCTCGATCGCTTCGGGATAGCCCGCGTCGGCATGCCGTGCGACACCGATCCCCGGATCGTTGGTGAGCACGCGCTCGAGCCGCCGCTCGGCCGCGGGCGTCCCGTCGGCGACGATCACCTGCCCCGCGTGCAGCGAGTTGCCGATGCCCACGCCGCCGCCATGATGGAACGAAACCCACGACGCGCCCGATGCCGTGTTGAGCAGCGCGTTGAGGATCGCCCAGTCGGCGATGGCGTCGGAGCCGTCCCGCATCGCTTCGGTCTCTCGGAATGGCGAGGCGACCGAGCCGGTGTCGAGATGATCGCGGCCGATCACGATCGGCGCGGACAGCTCGCCGCGCCGCACCAGCTCGTTCAGCGCGACGCCGAAGCGTGCCCGCTCGCCCTGCCCCAGCCAGCAGATCCGCGCCGGCAGCCCCTGAAACGCGACACGCTCCTGGGCGAGCGTGATCCAGCGCCGGAGGTGCGCGTTGTCGGGGAAGAGCTCGAGCACGAGCTGATCGGTGCGGTGCAGCTCCTTCACGTCGCCCGAGAGTGCGACCCAGCGGAACGGGCCCTTCCCTTCACAGAACAGCGGCCGGATGTACTCCGGTACGAATCCCGGAATCGTGAACGCGTCGGCGACGCCGGCGTCGCGCGCTTCCGTGCGGATGTTGTTGCCGTAATCGAACGCAATCGCGCCCCGCCCGCGAAAGTCGAGCATCGCGCGCACGTGGGTCGCCATGCTCGCCCGCGCGCGCCGGACGTACTCGTCGGGAGACGAGCGCCGCAATTCCTCCGCTGCGGCGAGACTCAACCCTGCCGGGACGTAGCCGTTCAGCGGATCGTGCGCCGACGTCTGGTCGGTCACCACATCGGGAACGAAGCCGCGGCGCACGAGGTCGGGCAGCACGTCGGCGCAATTGCCGACGAGACCGACGGACAGCGCCTTCCCGGCTCGCTGTGCCTCGTTACACCACGCCAGCGCTTCGTCCACGCGTGTCGTCGAGCGATCGAGATACCGCGTTTCCACGCGGCGCTGCACCCGCGCGGGATCCACCTCGACGGCGAGACAAATCCCTTCGTTCATGGTGGCCGCGAGCGGCTGCGCACCGCCCATGCCTCCCAGTCCACCCGTCAGGACGATCCGTCCCCGCAGCGATCCTTGAAACCGGCGCTGCGCAACCGCACCGAGGGTCTCATAGGTCCCCTGCAGAATTCCCTGCGTCCCGATGTAGATCCACGATCCAGCGGTCATCTGGCCATACATGATCAGACCGCGCCGTTCCAGATCGCGGAACACCTCCCACGTCGCGTACCGGCCGACGAGATTGGCGTTGGCGATGAGCACTCGTGGGGCGTCCGGATGCGTCGTGAAGACGCCGACCGGTTTGCCCGACTGCACGAGCAGCGTTTCCTCGTCTCCCAGCGTGCGCAGCGTGCGGCAGATCGCATCGAACGACGCCCAGTTGCGCGCCGCCTTCCCCGTGCCGCCGTAGACCACGAGGTCCTGCGGCCGCTCCGCGACCTCGGGATCGAGGTTGTTCATCAGCATCCGCAGCGCCGCTTCCTGCACCCATCCCTTGCAGGACTTGGTGCTGCCGCGTGGCGCTTTCACGGCACAAACCTGCCTGCCCGGATTCCGGCCGCGACGCGCTCGATGTCGGCCGTCATGGGCCGATCCCCCGTCAATGCCGGCGATTCCTCGCGAACGGCGGCTTGCAGCCGCGCGACTGCTGTGGCGGGCCGCAGCGGCTTCAAGTACTCGAGCCCCTGGGCTCCCGCGAGCAGCTCGATGGCGAGAATCCGCTCGGTGTTGGCCAGGATCCGCCCTGCCTTCCACGCGGCGCTCATGCCCATCGGCACGACGTCTTCCTGATTGCCTTCGGTGGGCACGGACTGCACGCTCGCCGGCGTCGCCAGCACGCGGCAGTCGGCCACGAGCGCCGCCGCCGCGATCTGCGCCGTCATGAAGCCGGACTCGAGGCCGGGGTCGTGCGCCAGAAATGCCGGCAGCCCCGACGACAGGTCCGGATTCACGACACGCTCGAGGCGCCGCTCGGCCAGTCCGGCGAGCGTCGTCAGGGCAATCGCGACGACGTCGAGCGCGAGCGCGATCGGCTGACCGTGGAAGTTCCCTCCCGAAATCACGTCGTCGCCGAATACGAGCGGGTTGTCCGTCGCCGCATTCAGCTCCGTCGTGATGAGCCGCTCGGCGAATGCGAGTCCTTCGCCGGCGGCCCCCAACACCTGAGGCGTGCAGCGCAGCGAGTAGGCGTCCTGCACGCGCGGGTCGTTCTCGCGGTGCGATTCGCGGATTTCGCTGTCGGCCAGGAGGTCGCGCAGCAGCTTCGCCGAGCGTTGCTGCTGTGGGTGCGGACGGGCGTCGTGAATGCGGGCATCGAAGGGATCGGGTGAGCCGCGCACCGCCTCGAGACTCATGGCCGCCGCTGCATGCGCTGTGCGCCAGGCCGTCCAGGCATCGCTCACGAGCAGCGCCGCGAGACCCGTTTGCGCCTGCGTCCCGTTGACGAATGCGAGGCCTTCCTTGGCTTCCAGCGTTATCGGCCGTGAGACCGGCACGTCTCCTTCGCCGATCATGGCCAGCGCCAGATGCGACAGCGGCGCCAGATCGCCCGACGCACCCACACTGCCCTGCGACGGCACCGTTGGATGCACGCGGGCGTTGAGCATGTCGACGAGCAGCTCGGGAAGCACCGGTCGCACCCCGCTCGTCCCGCGCAACAGGACGTTGGCGCGGAGCAGCATCATCGCGCGCACGGCATCCTGCGCCAGCGGCTCACCCACGCCCGAGGCGTGGCTGCGAATGAGATTGAGCTGCAGCTGGCGCGCCTGCTCGGGGGGGATGCGTACGTGGGCGAGCTTGCCGAATCCGGTATTGACGCCGTACATCGTCTGGCCGCGCTCGATCGCCGCCTCGACCGCGCGGCGCGATTGCTGCACCGCACCGAGCGCCCGGGGCGCGATCGCCACCGGCGCATTGCCTCGGGCGACCGCCACAACATCCGCGATGGAAAGGGAATGGCCGTCCAACGTGACAGGCGTGGGCATCGAGACCAAAGCTAAAGCGCCGGAGTGGCTGTTGACCACTCCGGCGCTGGTCGCCAATCGCAGGACCCCTATTTCGAGCCTGAAACCGTGGTTCCAGTGGACAGTGCGACCGACTGTCCCGCGCGAATCTGTAGCTCAGGGTTTCCGACGTCGGTCTGGAAACTCCAGTCGAAGATCAAGTAGTCGCGTCCGACGTGCGTCATCCGCAGGGCGCCGTAGTGGAGTTTGGTGCCCTCGACGATCTCGAACACGTACGCATATCCCGGCACCGCCTGAATCATGTTGCGGGAGTACCCGGAGGCCGGGGCCAAATCGATCGACGTCAAATCGGCGACCGGCGACGTGCTGTACAGCTGCATCCGCGTCCCGGCGAACTCGGGCACCAGCCAGAGCGTGGAGTCAGTGGGATCGCGATACACCCAGAAATCGATGCTCGTCAGGTTGCCGGACTGCACCCGGCCCAGCTCCGAAGCCTGGCCACGGCCGTCACCGTTGAGGTCCTGCCAGAACCGGAAGCCTGATCGGGTCGTGTCCTCGTCATAGGCGAACACGAGTGTGTTGAGCGCGTCGGGGCGCGGCGTGTCCTGGCGCACCGGCGACCACAGGCTCTCATATCCCTCCCGGCTCACCGCCGTGACGCCGAAGCAGCGGGGTGCGCCGTTGGTCATCGCGCTGGCGAGGAACTCGGGCGCCACCGTCGTCCCCTCGAGCAGCCAGCTGGTATCGCACAGGCCGGTATCGAGATTGTAATCGGTGCTGTAGATGCGATACCACTTGAAGCGCGTGGGGGCCGTGAGGTACGCGTTGTCGTCCCACTCGAGATGAATGGCGCCGTTCAACGAAATCGAGAACAGCGAGGCCGGCGCGTCGAGCTGGAGGCGCTCGTCGACCGTGATCACGTTGCTGTTGCCGCTCTCGTTGCCGTTGTCGTCCACCGCAGTCACGAGATACTGGAGATGAGGCACACCGTTATCGTGGAACGTGTTGGAGCTCGTCTCGCCACGCAGGCCGAACGAACCGCTGCTCGACGCACGCGAATAGACGCGATAGCTGGCCAGATTCACATCGGTGACGTCGTCCCAGATGAGCAGAATCCCCAGGGGGCGATTGGGATCGCCGCTGGGCTCGAGCTCGTACGTGAGATTCGCCGGCGTGGACGGCCCGTTGCCCGGGGGAGCGACGAGCGACCCTTGGCAAGCAACGGCTGCCACCAACAGCAATGACAAGAGCAAACGCATAGGAGCCTCAGGACGGGGGATCGCTGGAGGTGTAAGCACGGGACGTGCCGGAGGCGAAGTCGCTGATTCTCAGCGAGTTACAGCAGAACTCCAGCCTGCCATGTCACCGCGAGAGGACAGCGCAGTCTACTGGACGTAGGTGCGCTGGTCGTAGTCGAACTTGATGTCGGGCTGATCGGTCAACGTGATGTTGAAGATGAACGAGAAATTACCGGTGGCGGTCTTGTAAAAACCGAAGCTCGCGTGCCAGCGACGCAGGTCGCGCTGGAACGTCAGCGAGTGGTCGGCGAATTGCCGCGTCACGATGTCGTACGACGTCGACCAGTTCGCAGTCCAGTTTCGTGTGGGGCTGAACGACAGATTCAGGCCGGCAGTCTGCCGCCCGGCGCGATGCTTCAACGCTCCCGTATCCGCGCGGCTGCGGGTGCTCGAGAGGGTGACGCCGAGCGCAAATTGCCGCCCACCGCCGTAGCCGCCGCCCCCCATGCTGCCTTGTGGGCCGTACGGAATCCGAGTGCCGCGATCATAGCGCCGGAAATCGTCGGTGGGCCCGCCCAGGCCGCTGTCGGCGCGCGCAGTCGTGTCGGCCGGCGGTGGCCGGGCCGGCCGTGACCGCAGCCCGAGCAGACGGCCGATGCCTTGCAGTGTCGCGGGAGTGACCTGGAAGGAAGCGTTCACGCTTTGGAGGAATGGAGAGAACTTGGCGGTATCCGATCCGACGTCGCCGTCCTTCCAGAGATCGTGCGTCATGCTCAGCTGAAAGCCGGGGATCAGGTCGGAGAGAAACGTGTTGCTCAGCGTTCCCGTCTGCCAGCCGGTCGCGTGCGGCTGCTTCGCCCGCTCGAAGTTGTAACTGATCGCGCTGGTGCTGATGCTGAGCAGCTTGATCTTGCGCGGTGCCTTCTCGGCGGCCGTGTCGCCGGCCGCGGGCTTGAGCTTCGCCTCGAACGTCTGCGCCAACCCCAGGCTGATTGTCTGCTGCGGATCGGTGCGCGCTTTCAGCGTCCGGCCGGTCGGATCGAAGGCGTGGGCGTACTCCTCCGGAATCTTGACGCCCGGCGCATACTGATAACTGATGATCGGCGACACCGTATGGCGGATGCGCGCCAATGGACCGAACCCGGGAAAGAACCCGAAAAAGGCGGGTGACATGCCCAGGTTGAAGGCCAGGCGCTTCCCCTGCCGGACGAAGTCACCACCAGAGAACTGATTGCGCAGCATGAAGGGACCGGACGTGGTGTTCACTATCGCCATCCCCGGCTGGATCTTCCACGTGCTGGTGAACAGCGTGGGCAGATTGATGCTCGTCGACCAATCGACCTGCGTTTCGAACGTCCGGCCATACAGCACCCGATGGATACCGCGATCTGCCGTGTCTCCCGGCAGCGTGAACTCCGCGCGGTTGTTACTGCGGACGTCCAGGATCGTGAAATTGTTGGTCCAGTTCCAGCGCCCGATGCGGACCGGCGTTCCGATGCTGATGTTCGTCCGGCGATCGTCGAAAAACTGCGGCAGCGTGTCGGCAACGCTGCTACCCGGCCCTCCAGGTATCAGGAGCCGGCCGCCCGCCTGGTGAAACCGTTGATCGTTCGTGTACGAAAACGTCGGCGACCACGTGAGCCACGGTGTGATGGTGATGGTCGTCGGCGTCAAGTGAATCGACGGGAAGGACTGATCGATGGCGTTCGAGGACAGCTCCTGACGCCGGGTGCCGCCGATATCGAGGTTCGCCCACGACAACCGCTTGGTGAAGGTGGCGCTCGAGTTGATGCTCGCCGTCACTTCCATGGGATTGAGCGAGTTGCGCCGGATGACCGACGCGTCGGTCGCGTAGTCGAGATGCGCGTTGAAATCGGTGCGCGAATTGAAGCGCTGGGCGTGCGACCATCCGATGCGGGTGTTGGTGCTCGGCTGGTCCAGCTGCATCTGCCGGCTGTAGCTCAGCGTGCCGTGGACGAACCGATCGAGCCAGTCGTACTGCGCCTGCCCGTGAATCGCCACGTAGCGGCCCGCGAACCAATCCCCGGTCACGAGCACGTCGAGGTAGTCGTTGACCACGAAGTAGTAGCCGAGGTCGGTCATGTGCCGCGAATAGTGGCGCGTCGGGCGGACGAGGTCGTTCAATCCGAAGCGCGGAAACAGAATCCCGCTGCGCCGGCCCCCGCGGATGTCGTTGAAGATGAACGGCAGCCACATGATCGGCACGTCGCGCACGTACAGCACCGCCGGCCGCGCGATCATCGTCCGCTTGTTGATCCATTTGACCTGGCCGGCCGAAAAATGGTAGTCGGGCACGGGTTGCGGGTCGGATGTGAACTTCGCGGAGGCGACGTAGACGCGCTTGTTTCCCGAATCGGCCGCGATCTCGCCACGCACGTACCAGGTCGCCCCACCCTGTTGGAAGTCCGTGAGCGCGTCGCGCACGGTTCCTCGCCGCACGCACGTATCGTAGCGCATCCCCTCTCCGACGAGCACCGTCCCCTGATCGAAGAGATGCGGATCGCCGGCGGCATCGAGCCGGCAGCTCCCCTCGTGGTAGCGGATCGAATCAGCCTCGAGCTGCGTCCCTTCTCGCTCGACGAAGGCCTCGCGGCGCAGAAACGTCGTCTGGCTGTCGCCCTCGACCACGATCGTGTCGGACATGTACCTGGTGATGCGGAAGTTCGGAAGCTTGAGCAGCGAGTCGATGACGCGATCGGGAGCGGGAAATGAGCGGCTCGGCGCAGTGGGCAGTCCCAGCTTGTGAGCCGTGGACGTGTCGACTCGACCGCCGCGACCTGTGTCGCCCAGCACGGGCCGCGCGGGCTGCGCGGGCTGCGCGCGCGGCGGGCGCGGCGCGGGCGGTGGATTCTGCGCGTGGAGTGATCCCGCGCCCCCGCCCAACAGGACCAGCAGGACCATTGCCGCCGCGACGCGGCGCGCGCGCCGCCGGCTGGCTACCCACGCGCACCAGATGCTGAGCTCATAGAGCAACAGCAGCGGGCCCAGCATCAGCATCATCGAGACGGCATCGGGCGGCGTCAGAATCGCGGCGAGGAACGCGGCGATCACGATCGCATAGCGCCGCTGCCGGCCCAGGAACTGCGGCGTGACGATCCCGAGCGAGGCGAGAATCGTCACCACCAGCGGCAGCTCGGCGACGAGCCCGCAGCCGACGACGAACGGTATCGCCATGCCGAAGTAGCGATCGATGGTGATCATCGCCGTCAGGTCGGTGCGCTGAAAGCCGAGCAACACCTTGAGCGCCGCAGGCAGCAGCCACTGGTAGCAGGCGGCGGCCCCGGCCAGGAACAGCACCACACCCACGCCCAGCGCGGGCACCATCAACCGCTTTTCACGCTCGTACAGCGCGGGCGCGAGAAACGCCCAGATCTGATAGATGACGACCGGTGACGCGAGCAGGCCGCCGAGCGCGAGCGCGACCTTCAAGGTGAGCATGAAGGGCTCGGCGGGGCTCGTGAAGACGAGCCGCCCGCCCGGCAGGTACGGTGCGATCGGCCGCTTGAGCACTTCGATGATGTCGATCTTGTCGAGCAACCACCAGCCGACGATCGTGCCAACCAGAATTGCGAGCAGACTCCAGAGGATGCGCCAGCGCAGCTCCTCGAGATGGTCGAGAAACGGCATCTCACCGCGCGGCGTCATATTGGGGTACGGCGACGGCCGCTAGGGCCTGAGGCGTTGCTGATTTTGCCGCGCGAGATCGGCCTCGGGGGAGCGCGGGTAGCCCGCGATCACCCGGGAGTAGAAGGACCGCGCCGTGGCCTTGTCTCCCCGTTGCTCGGCGAGGAGGCCCAGCTTATAGAGCGCGGATGGAGCGCGCGGCGAATTGGGATAGGCTCGCACGAGTTGGTCGTACACCGCCGCGGCGGAATCGGGTGCCGTCTGCTCGAAGCTTTCGCCGATGTAGAAGAGGGCGTCGGGCGCCCGTTCATGCGTTGGAAAGACGCGCAGGAACTCGCGGAACCCGAGCCGCGCCGTCGCGAGACTGCCACGGCGGTATTGCTGCAGCGAGATGTCGTACATCTGATCGGGACCGGGGCCCGCGGGCTTGCCGGACGGACCGACCGGGGCGCCGCCGGTGGCCGGCATCCCCGGGTCCGGCTGCTGGGCGCGCGATTCGATGCGCGACCGCAGCTCGGTGAGCCGTTGCTGGCTCTGGCCCGTCAATTCCTGCACCGCGACGAGCTGCTGCTGCACCGACAACAGCTCGGTGCGCAGGTCGCCGCGCATTTGCACGAGGTATGCCTGCTGCGTCGCCAATGCCTGCTGCAGCAGGCGGACGGCGGCCAGGATCGTGTCCCGTTCCGCCGCCCGCGCCGCATCACTCTTGGCGACATCAGCCTGCAGCGTCTGGACCTGAAGCTCGACTTTCCGGACGTCCCCTTTCAGGGCACAGCCGGCGACGAGCCCCAGCGTCAGGACCAGCGCGCTACGACGGACGGCGCAGATTGTCGCCACCAGCGGTGACCTCGAACTCGTCGCGCCGGTTCTGGGACCACGCGCTCTCGTCGTGGCCATCCACCAGCGGCTTCTCCTCGCCCCACGACTGCGTCTCGATGCGGCTGGCATCGATCCCGTGGCTCACGAGGTACTGCTTCGCGGACTGCGCGCGGCGATTGCCGAGCGCGAGGTTGTACTCGTCGGAGCCGCGCTCGTCACAGTGCCCGGCGATGCGGATCCGCAGCTCCGGGTTCGCCTGGAGAATCGCGACCTTCTGATCGAGCGCACCCATGTCGTCCGACCGGATGTTCGACTTGTCGAGGTCGAAGTGGATCATCGCCGCGAGCATGTTGCGTACTCCTTCGGCGTTGCGGCTGAGGGCGGCGAGGGAATCCGCTTCACGCTGGCGCGCGATGCGTTCCGCTTCCTCGCGGGCACGGCGGTCCGCTTCGGCCTGTGCCGCGGCGATGGAATCGCGCACCCGCTGGTTCTCGGCCGCGGTGTCGACCGCCGGCGTCGTGTTCTGCGGCGGTGGGTTGCTGGGACACGCGGCGACCGCAACGCCGAGACCGATCACGAGGAGCCACGATACCGATTTCATCCTATCTCTCCGATCAGGGGGTGGAAGAAGGAGCCTCCGAAAGCCGTGGAGACCACGCCGGCAGCCTCGCGCCGCTCTGCTGTAGCAGCGGCCGGATACGGCCGGTGTCGAGATCGATGATCCACAACTGGCGGTAGCCCGACCGGTCGGAAACGAAGGCGAGATGACGGCTGTCAGGGGCCCAGGTCGGATCTTCGTTGCGCCCCACTGAGGTGAGCTGCCGGACCGTGCGCGTACGCACGTCCAACACGAACACCTGCAGCGTGCCCGCCACGTCCCGGTGAAACGCCACCGACTGCCCGTCAGGCGACCACTCCGGAGCGTTGGACGAACCGGTCACGCCGTAATCGAAGGGCGCAAACAACTGCTGGTCCGTTCCGTCTGCCGCCATGACGTAGATCTGCGGCAGGCCCGGGCGCGTTGAGACAAATGCAATGCGCTGCCCGTCAGGGCTGAACGTCGGGGACAAGTTGTCTGAAAAGCGTCCCACGGTCAAGCGGCGTAAACAACAGTTATTCTTGATGTTAATCGTGTAGAGATCGGTCCCTTCCTCCGTCGCGCGGCTGAACGCCAGGGTCTGCCCGTCAGGCGAAAAGGCCGGCGTGAAGTCGAGCGCGGTCCCCGTCGTCGACACCGCCGTCCGCTTCCCCGAACCCATCTCCTGTAGATAGAGCCATCCCTTTCCAGCCTGAAACTCCATGTACGCGAAGTGCCGGCCATCCGCGCCCCAGGCGGGCGACATTGCCTGCCGGTCGGTGGACGAGACGAGCTTCATGTCGGCGCCGTCCTGATCGATCTGATACACCTTCCCATCTCTGACGAACAGGATGCGGGTCGCCGCGATGCCCGGCGTACCGAGCGCCGCCTGCAGCGCTTGATCCGCGAGCCGATGCACCGCCTGCCGGAAATCAGCATCACCGGGCGGCGGCAAGTGCGCGCGTACGCTGCGGCGGACACTCGCGGCCGCGATGTCATGCAGCGTGGCGACGGTGGTGTCGCCGGCAGCGGTGACATCGAGCGCAAAATCGGCGCCGAGCGCCTGGTAGAGCGGGTAGTTGAGCGAGGTGCCCTGAGCACCGCCGCTCGCGCCGGTTGCCGCCGTCGCACGACGCGTGCTCCCCGCCGTCGCCCTGCCGGTTGAGCCGGGCGTCGTAAGCCGGATCGAGTCGCCGCCCGGGAGCGTGATCACCTCGAAGCGATCACTGTAGTCGAGGTCGCGCGCGACGATCGCGCGGACGGAGTCGAGACCGCCCCCCTTTCGTGGCAGCATCACCAACCCCGGCCGCACACCCGGCCGGTAGATGATGCCGATGCGGACGCCGCGGTCGATGGCTGAGGTGTCCTGAGCGGAAAGATGGAACGATGGAACGATGGAAAGGAGAAGCGCCATCGTCCAACATTCCATCATTCCAACATTCCAACGTTTCACTGTCTCTGCCCCGAGAAGTAGAACCGGACGAACAGCACATCCGACTGCCAGCCGTCAGGCAGTGTCCCGAACGCCCGAAAACGTCCCGACTCCTCGACGGCGCCCTGCGCTTCGAGATCAAACGCGAAATTGCCGGAGCGCCGGATGAACTGCAGGTCCGTGACCGAGCCGTCGCGATGCACGAAGAACGACACCTCGGCCTCGAGCGGCGTGCTCTGGTCGGGCCGCTGCCAGCGGCGCAACACCTGCGACACGATGTTCTGCAGATACTCGGGGAACGGGAACGCGACGCCCTCGGTGCTCACGGTCGCGACGTCGTTCCCGGTGGACGGACGCTCACCCGGCAGGGGCTGCGTCGCGGACGTCGTACGCGGCGCGGCCTCGCGCGTCGTCTGGTCGCGGGTCGGCGGCGGCGTCGCGCGCGAGACTGTGCTCTGCGGACGTTTGGCGGCGGGAATGGGCGCCGGTTTTTCCTCGGCCGGCCGGTCGAAGGCTGGAGGCGCCTTCCGCGACTCGAGGTCGGCCGCGGGCGCGGCGACCAGATGCACGCGGTAAGTCGGCGGCAGACGCGTCCGGCCGGCGGGTGTGGCGAACAGCAACGCGCCCACCAGCCCGTGTACGACCAGTGTTCCCGTCACCGCCATGCCCACGGGGGCCGGGTTGCGGCCGCGTCCTCTCATCGGTTGATCGTCTCCGGTTCGGCTACGAGACCCACATCCTGCACGCCTGCAGCACGAATGACCGCAAGCACCTGGACGACGCGTGCATACGCTACACGGCCGTCGGCTCGCAAATACACCCCTGTCGGCCGTTTCGTTCGCACGAAGGCGGGAAAGGTGGACTGGAAGTCATCGTAGGAGAGCGCCGCCTGATCGAGATAGATCTTGCCGTCACTGTCCACGGTCACCACGAGCCCCTGCTTCGGCTCGATGGCCCGCACCTGCGCGCGAGGCAGGCGGACGTCGACGCCGCCTTGCATGATGGGCGCCGTGATCATGAAGATGATGAGCAACACGAACGCGACGTCCACGAGCGATGTGACGTTGATGTCGGCGTTGAGCGGGAGCTCGCCGTGCCCGCGGAGACCTCCTCCGCCTCCGCCACCGCCGCCGAGTAGTCCAGGCATCAGATCCGTCCTTCGCGGGCCAATGTGCCGATGATCTCCTGGGCAAAGCCCTCGAGCTCACCGGCGAACAGGCCCAGCCGGTTGACGAAGAGGTTGTAGGCCATCACAGCCGGCACGGCGACGGCGAGGCCGCCGACGGTCGTGACCAGCGCTTCCGCGACGCCCGGCGCGACGGCGGTGATGTTCCCGGAGCCGCCCACCGCTATGCCGATGAAGGCGTCCATCACGCCCAGTACCGTGCCGAGCAGGCCCAACAACGGGCTGACGGAGCCGAACGTCGCCAGCCAGGGAATGAAGCGCGCCGCCATGTCGCGCTCGGCCGCTACTTCCTTGGCGAGTACCATGCGCAACGCCTCGAGCTGCGTCGTGGTCAACGCGCTGGTAGCCCCGGCCCCGGCCGAAAGGGCGGCAACGTCGGGGGCGGAGGCGCGCGCTTTCAGACTGCCGGGCTTCAGCTCGGAGAAGAAATGCACGCCCTCGCGCAGCAGCCGGTTGTAGGGCGACGGCGGCAGTCGCATCGCGGCGTGATACGCGTCCTCCAGGCGTGGCGCTTTCTCGACTTCGGCCAGAAAGCGGTCGCTCAGCTGCCGCATGCGGCGGAATTGCCACCACTTGAGGACAATCAGATACCACGACACGAGTGAAAAGATGGCGAGCACGGCCAGCACGAACTGCGTCTCGCGGCTGGATGTGAGGACCAGCTCCCACGGTGTCGTGGGGATCGCCCCTCGGACCTGTAACAGCACCTAACCTCCTCGGTAACCGTGCGGGTGTGCTTGATGCCAGCGCCAAGCGCTACCTAGAATCTCCTCCAGACTCGAATGCGCTGCCCGCCAGCCGAGTACCGACGCCGCGCGCCCGACGGCGGCGACCAGCTCCGGCGGATCGCCGGGACGGCGCGGACGCTCAACGGTGGGCACCGGGCGGCCAGTGACGCGGCGCGCTGCCTCGACGACCTCCCGCACCGAGCGGCCCGCACCGGTGCCGAGGTTGACCGCGACGGCCGAGCCGTCATCGAGCTGCACATCCAACGCGCGCAGGTGCGCGTCGGCGATATCGGTGACATGCACGTAGTCCCGCACTGCGGTGCCGTCAGCGGTCGGATAATCGGTTCCGTAGACCTCGAGCGCTGCGCGCTTCCCGAGCGCCGTCGCTAGCACATTCGGGATCAAATGCGTCTCAGGGTCGTGATCCTCTCCCCGTTGCTCCGTCGCCCCCGCGGCATTGAAATACCGCAAGCTCACCACCGCGAGTCCATGCTGCGGACCGAACTGCGCGAGCAGCCGCTCGAAATCCCGTTTCGTCTCGCCGTACGGGTTGACCGGCGCCTGCGGGGTATCCTCCGTAATCGGTATCGTCGCCGGGTGGCCGTACACGGCGCAGGAGGACGAGAAGACAAAGCGGCGGACCTTGGCGCTTCCGGCGGCCTCCAACAGTACACGGGCGGCGGTCACATTGTTGGTCACATACTTGCGAGGCTGGGTCACCGACTCCGCCACGAGCGCGAAAGCGGCCAAATGGATGATCGCTTCGATGCGCTCACGCTTGAGCAGCGCCTCGACCAGCTCGCGGTTTCCTACTCCGCCCTGGACGAACCCCGCGCCTCTGGCGACGGCCTGGCGGTGCCCCGTACTCAAGTCGTCGAGCACGACGACGTGGAAGCCACGTTCGAGGAGCTGATCTACGAGAATGCTGCCGATGTATCCTGCCCCGCCGGTCACGAGCACGCGTCCGGTCACGCCGGCGGCTCCATCCCGAACAGGCGGCGCAGCGCCTCGAGCAGCCCGTAGCCGCGGCCTTCTGCCGCCGCCGCCTTCAACGCGATCGTGGGCTGATGCAGAAACTTGTTCAACAGCGCCTCGCTGAACTGCTCCACGCGGGCTCGGGTCTCGGGATCCAGATGCTGCAGCTGGCGCATCGCCCGCTCGAGCTCCGCTGCGCGCACCTCATCCATCCGGCTGCGCAGCTCCTTGATCGTCGGGACGACACCGAGCCCGCCGTACCACGCCCAGAAGAGGTCGGTTTCCTCATCCACGATGCGCTCGGCGGCCGGAATCTCATCGCGGCGGCGTACGGTCGCCTGCGCGGCGACGGTTTGCAGATCGTCCACGTCGTACAGGAAGACGTTCTCGATTTGCGCGAGCGCGGGATCGACGTCGCGTGGCACAGCGAGGTCCAGGATGCACAGCGGCCGCCCGCGGCGCGCGCCGATTACGGCGCCGACGCGTTCCCACGTCACGACTGCGTGCGGCGCCGCGGTCGAACAGAGCGCGATGTCGGTGGTCGCAAACTGCGGCCACGCTTCGTCGAGCGATACGGCGCGGCCCCCCAGCCGTTCGGCGATGGCGCGTGCCCGCTCCTGCGTGCGATTCGCGACCAACGTGATCTGAACACCCTGATCGCCGAGGCATGTGGCGGCCAGCTCGGCCATATCGCCGGCGCCGAGAATGAGCGCGCTCCGGCCGGCCAGGTCTCCGAAGATCTTGCCCGCGACGGCCACTCCGGCTGAGGCGGCGGACGCCGTCCCCATGCCCAGGCCGGTTTCGGTCCGCACGCGCGAGCCGACGTGCAGCGCGGTCTGAAACAACCGGTGCAGCACGGGGCCCGCCTGGGCGCGCGAGGCCTCCCACGCTTCCCGCACCTGCCCCTGGATCTGCGACTCTCCGAGAATCATCGAGTCGAGACCCGACGACACACGGTAGAGATGACGCACCGCCTCACGATCGCGGGCGATGTAGCCGTAGTCCCGGACATCGCCCGGCGGCGCAGCAGCGAGCCGCTCGCCGAGCAGCGACCAGACCGTCTCGAGCGCCGGCTCGTCATCGGCGACCAGGTAGAACTCGGTGCGATTGCAGGTCGAGAGCAGGACGCCGCCGGCGGCACCGGCCGCCATGACGCGCGCCAGCGCGCCCGGCACCTCGTGTGTACCGTGCGCAAACCGTTCCCGTACCTCGAGCGGTGCGGTGCGATGATTCACGCCCAGGACCTTGATCCCCATCTCCATATGACCCGTCACAGGAAGCGTTCGGCGCCCGGCTGTGTCAGTTTGAGCGCGACGTAGACAAGGAGCACGGCGGCGAAACCGGCGATGCTCGCGAGCGCCGCGCGGCGACCGGCCCAATGGCGCACGACGCGCACCCATACCGCCCAGCCCAGGACAACCCAGGTGAAGATGCCCCACACCACTTGCGCCTTCGCAACCTGCAGTCCGCCGGAGAAGCGCGCCCCGTAGCCCAGCGCGAGGAGCACGCCCAGGGTCAAGGCCGGAAACCCGGCGACGAGCGCGAAGCGATTGAGCTGATCGAGCCGTTCGAGTGGCGGAAAGAGCTGGAACACCTGACCGAAGCGCCGCGCCTTGAGCTCGCGGAATTGCAGCAGATAGAGCGCCGCCGCGATGAACGCGAGCGCCATCAGCGCCAGCCCGAGCACGCTCAAGGCGACGTGCATCACGAGCCACGTATTGCGGCCGGCGGCAACCTCCGCGCCGGGCGCCAGGCCACTGAGGATCGCTAGGCCCACGAGGCCCGTGGCGAGCGGTCCCGCAAAGAAGGACACCGCCGCACCGCGCAGCAGTCGCTCGCTCGCGAGCTGCAGCAGCACCAGGCAGAGGGCCAGCATCGACAGCGCCGGCCCCAGCCCTACCAGCGTGAGCTGCGAGACCGCCACGACATGGACCGCCGCCCCGGCGCACGGGAGCGCGATGGTCAGCGCACGGGGCGCCGGCCGGAATCCCATGAACGGCGCCAGTGCGAGGGCCGTCGCCAATGCGTAGAGCGCGAGAACAACGAGATGGAGGGTGACGATCACAGCTGAAACTTGCTACGGAGGGGCTCACACTGGTGAGCCCCCTCCCCCCGCCTTACGAGGGCATCTTCTTGATCAGTCGTACCGGAAGACCTTGATCCAGCGCCGGATGATTGATCTGCAGCAATAGACCGGTGGCGGAATGCTCGCGCGTGTGCACGATCATCATGACGGCGCGCACCACTTCGGACCCCGCTCCGGCGTACGCCTGCGCGGGTTTGACGATCTCGAACACGTCACCAGGGGTGACGCCATCACTGCGCCCCTTGTCGATGAAGAAATACTGCTGCGCTCCGGCGATCGGGTGCGGATCGCGCGGGACGAGCAGTTTGCCGGTGAGGCCCTGTTCGACCGGCGTGGGACGCACCTGCCCCGGGTCGCGGAACGGCTCGAGCGGCATCGCCAGCTCACCGTCGTGAATCCGGCCGTACTGGGCGACGACCTCCGCCAGCACCTGCTGGTCCTGGACCGCGGTGATGCGGGCGATGCCGAGCGGCACCACGACGTCGCCCCACCGTCCGAACTCGACGGTCCGATCGATACGGGCAATCAGCAGCGAATCGCCGACGTGGTAGGAGGCGTTGCGCGGCGGCCGGATCGCGATCTCCTCGAAGGTCGTCGCGGACGTGCGATCGGACAAACGGGGAATCGCCGAGGTGGCGGTCCCGCCCAGGACCGTGCCCCAGGGCAGGCGCTCGCTCTCGCTCAAGAACCCGGCCGCGTAGAACTCACCGGCGCGCAGCGGGTGGTACGGCTGATTCGTGTACGCCCGCAGCACGTCCTGGACGACCTGCCGGTTCGTGCGGCGGCGATCAAAGATCGTTTCGTTCGTTTCGATCAGCGTCGGCGGCGGCGGCTCGACCATGAGCTGTGTGGTATCGGCGGGAATCGTGTCGAGCGGCACGATCGCGGCGATCGTATCGCCGGGCGCAGCCCGCACCGTATCAGCGGCCGCCGCCGACGTGTCCTGAGGCACCGCCACGACCGTGTCGCCGCCCTGAGCGACGAGCTGCATTTCCGAGAGATTCAGGACCTCACCGGGATAGATCCAGTGCGGGTCCTCGACGACGGCGGTATTGAGTCGGTAGATCTCCGGCCACAGCAGCGGATCATTGAAGTACATCTGCGCGATGGACCATAGCGTCTCACCGCGTGAGACCGTGTGACTGGTGGGAACCTGTCCCTGGAAAGCGGCGGCCGCTTGAGTCGTGTCCTGTTGCTGCACCGCCTGCGTGGTGTCCTGCGCCGGCAGGACGCGCCACATGAGCGGCAACGCCGCCAGGGCCAGTATTACGGCGTGGTTAGAACGGCAGATCGTCGTCCTCCTCATCCAGCGCCTCCGGGAACGCGTCGAGCGATTCTGGGGCTTTGCCGCCGGCTTCCGAGGCCCCCTTCACAGCCCCCGCTCCCACCGGAGCGGCTCCGCCTCTGGACCCCAGCATGATCAGCTCACGCGCGATGATCTCGGTGACGTAGCGCGTCTGCTTCTCGCGATCTTCCCACGTCCGATACTCAATCCGGCCTTCGATATAGACCTTGTCGCCCTTCTTGAGGTACTTCTCGGCGATGTCGGCCAGGCCTGATCCCTTGTTATTCCAGCAGATAACTCGGTGCCACTCCGTCTTTTCCTGCTTTTCCCCGGTGTTGCCGGTCCACTGCCTGCTGGTCGCCACCGAGAGCGTGGCCACCCGGGAGCCGTTATTCGTGCTGCGCACCTCGGGATCGGCACCCAAGTTCCCGATTATCATGACCTTATTGAGACTGCGGCTCACAACAACCTCCAGCGATGATGCAGGTGTGGGTCCAAGGGTGCTCAACACTATATAAGTCGCAAGTCGTTCTGTCAATCAAAGATACGCCACGTGTACCGAAGTTATGCATCACGTCTCAGCACGATCGCGTCCTCCACCGGCCGGCGGTAATACTGCGTCCGGCGCCCCACCTCCCGAAACCCGTGCGCCGCGTAAAGCGCGCGCGCCGGAGCGTTCGATTCCCGGACCTCTAGATACACCTGCCGGACCCCGCGTGCCGCCAACGCCTCGAGGATCTCCTCGACCAGCGCCCGTCCCAAACCGTTACGCCGCCCCGCGGGCGCGACGGCGAGGTTCAGGATCTCACCTTCGTCAGCCGCGTCGAGCGCGACAACGTACCCGGCGATCGTGTCGCCGGTCTCAGCGACCAGAAAGAGGGCGTCGGAAGCGACACAGTCCGAGAAATCCTGTGTGGACCAAGGATCGGCAAACACTCCTTGCTCGATCGCGTGCACGGTGGGTACGTCGGCGAGCTTAGCGGGACGAATGCGGCAGCGGTCGGCCGTAGCGCGCCTCCCATTTCACCTGGGCCTCGGCGGGACGGCCGTAGACCGGCTCCGCAGTAGATGGATCCTCCAACGTTCGGGCTGCGCCCTCACGCGACGCGAGGGCGAGCAACGCTACCGCTATGGGCGCGAGCTGCTCGAGCCCCACGGCAGGACGCCCGGTCCATTGCTCGATATCCTCGTTGTACCGCTGAGCGCCGTCACCCACCGCGATCAGCGGGCGCGCCGCAGTCGCGCACGCCAGAGCGGGCACCGTGAAAAGACCCGGGGCGACGACGGTCTCCACGCGATCCGCGGGGAACGCATACATCGCGCCGTACACCTGGCCGCGCAATGCGTCGAAGCACGCGGCGACTGGTCCTCCGGTTTCGCCGCTGGCTGCGGCAGCACCCATGAGGGATGGAATGGCGATCAACGGGAGGTCACGCTCGTGAGCGAGTCCCTTCGCGGTCGCCCACGCGATGCGCAGGCCCGTGAAGCTGCCGGGACCATCTCCCACGATGATTCCGGCGAGCTGTTCCCGCGCCAGCTCCGCCCGTCGCAGCACATCATCGATCACCGTGAGAATTTGCGCGGCGTGTTGGCGCGCGCCGACCAGGCGCGCGACGACCGCACGTTCGGCCGAACCGACGGCCACGCTCCCGACCTCGGTCGCCGTATCGAGGGCGAGCCAGTCGGCGCTCATGCGGTCGCTAACTCTTCCACGATGCGACGCGTGGGGTCGTCATCGTACGAGAGCTGAAAGTGCCGGTCGACCGGCGGCGCCCACGCACCCGCACGCTCGGGCCATTCGATCAGAATGAGCGCTCGCTCGCGTATCATGTCGTCGAAACCGAGGTCGCGCGCTTCATCGGGGTGGCGCAGGCGATAGCAGTCGACGTGGTAGACCGGCGTTACCCCTGCGTCGTAGTGATGGACGAGGGCGTAGGTGGGACTCGTCGCGCGGGCGCGCGCTCCCAGGCCACGACAGATGGCCTGGACCAGCGTCGTCTTCCCGGTTCCCAGCTCTCCCGACAACCCGATGACGGCCGGAGCGGTGAGCTGGGCGCCGAGCTCCTCACCGAACCGGCTGAGCTCGCTCGCGGACAGGCGCATCGGCCTTGAGCTCCAGGAGCTGATCGCGCAGCACCGCCGCCAGCTCGAAATCCAACTCTTCCGCCGCCGCCTGCATCTGTTGCTCCAACATACGGATGAGCGTCTCGCGCTCGCTCTCGTCGGCCGGCCGGTGGACAGCCGTACCGGGCTTCACGGCTCGGGCATCCGCGACCCGCGTGACGAATCGAATGTCGCCCACCGATTTCACGATCGATCTCGGCGTGATGCCGTGCTCGACGTTGTGGGCGAGCTGTGCTTCGCGGCGCCGGTTCATCTCGCTCAACGCGCGCTCCATCGAGCCGGTGACGCGATCGGCGTAGAGAATCGCTTTGCCGCTGAGGTGGCGCGCCGCGCGTCCGACGGTCTGGATCAGCGACCGATCCGATCGCAGGAAACCCTCCTGGTCGGCATCGAGCACCGCGACGAGGGAGACCTCCGGCAAGTCCAAGCCTTCGCGCAGGAGGTTGATTCCCACCAAAACGTCGAACTCGCCGAGCCGGAGGCCGCGGATGATCTCCACGCGCTCGATGGCGTCGATTTCGGAATGCAGGTAGCGCACGCGGACACCGTGCTGCTGCAAATAGTCGGTGAGATCCTCCGCCATGCGCTTGGTCAATGTCGTGACCAGGACCCGCTCGTTTTTCTTCTCGCGCTGGCGGATCTCGCTCAGCAGGTCGTCCACCTGCCCCGCCACCGGCCGGATGTCGACGGTCGGATCCACGAGGCCGGTCGGCCGGATGATCTGCTCGACGATGACGCCGCCCGACAGCTGCAGCTCGTCTTGTCCCGGCGTCGCCGAGACGAACACCATGCGCGGCACCAGGCCCATGAACTCATCGAAGCGCAGCGGCCGGTTGTCCAGCGCCGACGGCAGCCGGAAGCCGTAGTCCACCAGCGTCTGCTTGCGCGAGCGGTCGCCCTCGTACATGGCGCCGAGCTGCGGCAGCGTCTGGTGCGACTCGTCGATGATGCACAGATAGTCGTCGGGGAAATAGTCGAGCAGGCAGGCCGGTCGCTCGCCCGCCTGGCGGCCGCTGAACAGGCGTGAGTAGTTCTCGATGCCGGCACAGCGACCGACTTCCATCAGCATGTCGATGTCGAAGTGCGTGCGGGACTCGAGTCGTTGCGCCTCGAGCAGCTTGTTCTGGGCCCGCAGCTCCGCCAGCCGTTCCGCCAGCTCGACTCTGATCCGCGACACGGCGCGCTCGATCGTGGCCCGCTGCGTGACGAAGTGCGTCGCCGGATAGATCGCGGACCGTTCCATCTGTTTGATGACGTTGCCGGTGAGCGGATCGATCTTCGCGATGCGCTCGATCGCATCACCCCAGAACTCGATGCGCACCGCCTGCTCGTCATAGGCCGGAAACACCTCGACCGTATCGCCGCGCACCCGGAAGGTGCCGCGCTCGAAGCCGACGTCGTTGCGCTGGTACTGCACTGCCACCAGATCGGCCAGCAGCGCGTCGCGGCCCCGCGTCTCGCCCTGCTGCGCGGTCACCAGCAGCTCCTTGTACAGCTCCGGATCGCCGAGGCCGTAGATCGCGGATACGCTGGCGACGATGATGACGTCGTCGCGCTCCATCAGGCTCGAGGTCGCGCGCAGCCGCAGGCGCTCGATGTCGTCGTTGATCGACGAGTCCTTGGCGATGTACGTGTCGGTCGACGGCACGTACGCCTCGGGCTGGTAGTAGTCGTAGTAGGAAATGAAGAATTCGACCGCGTTGGACGGGAAGAATGTCTTCAGCTCACCGTACAGCTGCGCAGCCAGCGTCTTATTGTGCGACAGCACCAGCGTCGGCTTGTTGAGGTCGGCGACGACGTGCGCCATCGTCATGGTCTTGCCCGAGCCGGTGACGCCGAGCAAGGTCTGATATTTGTCGCCACGGCGCAGTCCGGCGTTCAGCTCGCGAATGGCGCGAGGCTGATCACCCGCCGGTGGCGGGGCGTTTCCGAGCTCGAACGGCATAAGAGGGAAACCTAACCGACGACGACTTCAGCGGGACCGCTCGAATCCCGCCGCGCAATCTCTGTCACACCCTTCACTTTGCGGACCGCCTTCAGGACCTTGTGCAGGTGGGTGTGGTTTTCGACCTCGACCAGCACCGACCCGAAGACGACGCCGTCTTTGGAGGCCAGCTCCGCACTGCGGATGTTGGTGCCGGTGCCGCTGATGGCCTCGCAGATGTCGGCGTAGAGGCCGCGACGGTCCTCGCCGCTGACCGCCAGGCGCACCACGAACGTCTCACCCTCCACCTCACGCCAGTCGATCTCCACCCGACGCGCTTCATCGCCCGAGAGCGTGAGCAGGTTGGGGCAGTCATTGCGGTGGATCGAGATGCCGCGCCCTTGCGTGACGTACCCCACGACCGGATCACCCGGCACGGGCTGGCAGCATTGCGCGTAGCGCACCATCAACCCCTCGACGCCGTGAATCTTGATGCCGCGGCCCAGGCGCAGGCGTTCGATGACCCGCCCGAACGCGGTCGGCTTGGGAGACTGCTGCTCGTCCGGCGGTACATCGGGATACAGCGCGTTGATCACCTGGCCGATCTGCACGTCTCCGCGGCCAATCGCCGTCTCCACCTGCTCGGCGGCCCCGAGTCCCAGCTTCTGCGCGGCCTGCTCCAGCTGGTCTGGTGTGGGCGAATCGAGCCGCCGGCGGCGCACCTCGCGCGCCAGGATTTCCCGTCCCAGCGTCACGCTGCGCTCCTGCTCCTCCTGCTTGATCCACTGCCGGATCTTCTGGCGGGCGCGGCCCGTCTGGACGTGCGCCAGCCAGTCGCGGGACGGCTTCGCTTGCGGCGACGTGAGGACCTCGATCGTGTCGCCGTTGCGCAGCGCGCGGTGCAGCGGCGCGATGCGGCCATTCACGCGCGCCCCGTTGCAATGCTGGCCCACCTCGGTGTGCACCAAGAAGGCGAAATCGATCGGCGTCGCGCCCTTGGGCAGCCGCTTCACGTCACCGCGCGGCGTGAACACGAAGATCTCGTCCTGATAGAGGTCGATCTTCAGGAACTCGAGAAACTCCTCCGGACTGTGCGCATCCTGCTGCAGCTCGATGAGCTGGCGGAACCACGACAGATGGTGATCGAGCTCGTCGGCACGCTTGCCGTTCTCCTTGTACAGCCAGTGCGCGGCGATGCCGTACTCCGCCGTGCGGTGCATGTCGCGGGTGCGGATCTGGATCTCGTACAGCTGTCCGGCCGGCCCGAACACCGTGGTGTGCAGGGACTGATAGCCGTTCGACTTGGGGCTCGCGATGTAGTCCTTGATCCGCTCCTGCAGCGGCGTCCATGTGTGGTGGATGATGCCCAGCACGTGGTAGCAGTCGGTGATGCTGTTGACGAGCACGCGGACCGCGAGCAGGTCGTAGATCTCGTCGAACGGCTTGCCGCGCTTCTTCATCTTCTTGAAGATGGACCACAGGTTCTTGGGCCGGCCGACAATTTCCCAGCCCGCGATCCCGGCGCGGCGCAGCTCGTCGGACAGCGGCGCGCGCATCCGCTCGATGGTCCGGTCCCGCTCCACCCGCTTCGCCTTGACGTGCCGCGACAGCTGTTTGTAGTCGTCCGGCTCGAGATACTTGAACGACAGATCCTCGAGCTCCGCCTTCACGCCGGCCATGCCGAAGCGATGCGCCAGGGGCGCGTACAGCTCGCGCGTCTCCAGCGCAATGCGCTTGCGCTTCTCCGGCGGCAACGGATCGAGCGTGCGCATGTTGTGCAGCCGGTCGGCGAGCTTGATGATGATCACGCGCGCGTCCCGCGCGACCGACATCAGCAGCTTGCGGTAGTTCTCGGCCTGCTCTTCGGCGGTCGAACGGAACGTGAGCGTCGAAATCTTGGTGAGGCCATCCACCAGGTCGGCGACTTCGTTGCCGAAGTCCTTGCGCAGCAGCTCGAGCGTGACGTCGGAATCCTCCACCACGTCGTGCAGCAGCGCGGCGGCGATCGTCGTCGTATCCATCTGCTGCTCGGCGAGAATCGTGGCCACGGCGACGCTGTGCGACACGAAGTCGTCGCCCGACAGCCGCTTCTGGCCCTGATGCGCCTGCGCGCTGATGCGGTAGGCGCGCGACAACACGTCGAGGTCGAGCCGGTCGCGTTGCGCCGCGACCGCCTTCGCCAGCTCGGGTGCGAGGATGGGCACCGTACTCGTCACAACAGCCCTGCCTCCGCGAAACTCACGTACCGCTCTCCTCCGATCACGACATGGTCGTACACCGGCACGTCCAGCACGCGCCCTGCATCGACCAGCTGGCGCGTCACCGCGCGGTCGTCAGCCGAGGGTGTGGGATCGCCGCTCGGATGATTGTGCACCACGATGATTCCCGCCGCCGCTTCTGCGATCGCCGCGCGGAACACCTCGCGCGGGTGCACCAATGAGCTGTTCAGAATGCCCCGCGTGATGAGCAAATCGGCCAGGATCTGACTCTGGCTACCGAGCGCGAGGACATGGAACTCTTCCACCGCGAGATCGCGCAGCCGCAGCACGTAATAACGCTGGACGTCGCCCGGCCCCCGGATCCGTTCGGGCGGCGGCTCCGCCTCAGCCCCCACGCGCCGCCCCAGCTCGATCGCCGCCGCGACCCGCGCTGCCTTGGCCCGCCCCACACCGGGTATCCGCGCCAACTCCGCCCAGGGCCGGGTGGCCAGCCGCCGGAGCGAGCCATCTCCCCGGGTCAGGATCTCGGCGGCCACGGCAAGGGCATCCTGCCCACGGGTCCCTGTTCCTAGGAGAATGGCCAAGAGCTCCTGCCCCGTCAACGCGGCGGGGCCGACCGCCCAGAAACGCTCGCGGGGACGGTCGCGTTCGAGGTGCTCGGAAAGACGCAACGGCATGGGCCGAGCGTAAGTGAGGAGGGCGCGGCCACATACCCTTTTCTACGCGGGGCGGCTCCTTACCGCGACATCCATTCCGTGCGATAATGGTTCCGCCACCCCGTGCCTTGCTTTTTAATCCACGAGGCGACGCTGTCCCCCCCCTACCTCGACTTCGTGGAGGAATCATGCGTGTTACATCCGCTCGCATAGCGGCTCTCCTATCCGTTCTCGTTGTCCTGTCGGCGTGCAGCGAACGCACGCCCGGCCCAACGGGGATTACAGCATCACGCACTGGCCTGCCGTTCGCATCGGGTCTCGCCAGCCCGACGTGGCAGGCGATGGCGGCGAACCGGGCGATAGGGCTCACGCCCCCCGTGGGCTCGTTGAACCCGCTTCAAGCCACGCACGCCTATGCGCTGGTCGGTGTTGCCCAGTACCTCGCCGTGCAACAAGCGGATGCCGCAGCCGGTAGCGACGGGCGGAGCCAGTTCGAAGCGGAACGGGGCGCCGTCGCGGGAGCGTCCGCCGTCGTTTTGACCTACTTGTTCCCCGGTGGTGCGCCAGCGTACGAGGCTCTGGTCATGGAGCAATCGAGCGCGGGCCCAGGACAACCGAATCCCTGGTTCGCCCGCGGTGAGGCGATCGGCCGTGAGGTCGGCGCAGCTATTGTCACGCGGGCGCAGGGCGATGGATACAGTAGGGTGGTGAATCCGGCGCCGCCGATCGGCCCCGGGTATTGGACGACGAACGCGCCAGGGTTGGCAGTCGCAGGGGGACAGTTTCCCGGAATCACGCCTTGGTTCCTCACGTCCGCGAGTCAGTTCCGGCCGGACCCGCCCCCGGCGTTTGGGTCTGCCACGTTCAACGCGGCGCTCGCGGAAATCCGCAACCTCTCCGATAATCGCACGGCCGAGCAACGGCGGATCGCCGCCGCCTGGGCGTACAATACCGGCACGATTACCCCGCCGGGATTCTGGCTGCAAGTCGCGACGGACGGGATCAATGCGCACGGGCTGTCGGAGCGCGAAACGACGCACCTGTATGCGCTACTCAGTGCCACGATGCTCGACGCCGCGATTGGTTGCTGGGACGCGAAGCTTACGTACTGGTTGGTGCGGCCTTGGATCGCCGATCCCGGCATCGTCGTCGTGATCCCGGAGGTCGGCAAGCCCAACCATCCGTCCTACCCTTCAGGCCACAGCTGCGTTTCCGCCTCGGCCGCGGAAGTCATCAGCACATTCTTCCCCGATGAGCGGGCGCAGCTAGATGCGATGGTCATCGAGGCGGGGTTGTCGCGGATGTACGGCGGCATCCATTACGGCTTTGACATCACAGCGGGACAGGACCTGGGGCGCAATGTTGCACGCTTCACGATCGCGGCTGACGCATCGGGCAATTCGCTGCTGACGCCACACTAGAACGACCACGAAAAAGGTGTAGGGGCGCAGCATGCTGCGCCCCTACTTTTCACCACACCGCCCGCGTTAGGCGGCGGCTCCGTGGCACTTCTTGAACTTCTTGCCACTGCCGCAGGGGCAGGGATCGTTGCGGCCAACGCCCGCGTATGGATTGGCGGCGAAGGCATGTTCTGCAGGGCCGAGCTTCGGCGGCGGAGGCGGATTGCCGCTCGTTACGAGACCATCCGCCGCCGGCTTCGAAGCCACCATTGGCGCCTGTTTCTTCGGATGCCCGCCGATCGGACCCGTGACCGACTGGGCTGGGCCGCCGCGCGGCGGACCAATCTCGATCTGCAGCTTGAGCCACCGCTCGGCGAACGTCGTTTGCAGATCGTGCATCAGCCCGACGAACATCTCGTACGCTTCCTGTTTGTACTCGACGAGCGGGTCCTTCTGTCCCCATGCCCGGTAATAGATGCCTTCCCGCAGCTGATCCAGATCGTAGAGATGATCTTTCCACTTCTCGTCGATCACGCCGAGCGTGACGTGTGACAGCGCCTGCTCGGCAAGCCTGGATGCGCCGACCTTCGCCTCTACGTCGCGCAGGTACGCGAGCTTCTCCTGGAACGCCGTGCGGCCGGCCTCCTGCGCGGCCCGCACCAGCTCCTCGCGAGTCCTGACCTTCGCAGGATCGGTCACGCCGGGAATCGACACCATGAATTTCTGCAGCAGCTCCGTCTCGATCAGCGCGCGGTCCCACTGCCCCGGATCGTCGTAGTCCGCAATCAGGCCGTCGGCGAGCTGCTCCATCGCGCTGTCGATCATCCGCTGCGCCTCGGCCTTCAGCTCCTCCCCGCCTTCGAGCGCGTACAAGCGCTGCGAGTAGATCACTTCCCGTTGCTTGTTCATCACGTCGTCGAACTGCAGCAGCTTCTTGCGCGCCTGAAAATTCTGGAGCTCGACGCGCTTCTGGGCCTGGCCGATCGCCGCCGTCACCCAGGGGTGCGTGATGACCTCGCCCTCCTCGGCCCCGGTGCGATCCATGATGCGCGCGATACGGTCGGAGCCGAAGAGACGCATCAGGTCGTCTTCGAGCGACATATAAAACACGCTCTGCCCCGGATCGCCCTGACGCCCGGACCGGCCCCGCAGCTGACGGTCGATGCGGCGCGCCTCGTGGCGCTCCGTGCCGATGATGACGAGGCCGCAGGGCGGATCCTCGTTGCACTTGAGCTCCTTGATCTGCTGGGGAGTCAGGTCGGGCTGCTCCAGCAGCTGGCCGAACGGCGCCTCGCGCGACTTGATCCCGCACACCTGACACTTTTTGACCCCGGGCCCGAGTTTGATGTCGGTGCCGCGGCCGGCCATGTTCGTCGCGATCGTGATCGAGCCGGGCTGTCCCGCCTGCGCGACAATCTCGGCTTCGCGCTGGTGGTACTTCGCGTTCAGGACTTCGTGCTTGAGCCCGCGCCGCTTCAGCAAACGGGCCAGTGTCTCCGAGACCTCGACGTTGGTCGTCCCGACCAGCACCGGCAGGCCACGCTGATGCTGGCGGTCGACCTCTTCCATGATCGCGTCGTACTTCTCTTTGCGCGTCTTGTAGACGAGGTCGTGCTTGTCCACGCGGCGGACCGGCCGGTTCGTGGGAATGACCACGACGTTGAGTTTGTAGATGTCGTGAAACTCCGTCTCTTCCGTCTCTGCGGTGCCCGTCATGCCCGAGAGCTTCTCGTACATGCGGAAGTAGTTCTGGATCGTGATCGTCGCGAGGGTCTGGGACTCCTCGCGCACCGCCACGCCTTCTTTTGCCTCGACCGCCTGATGCAAGCCGTCCGACCAGCGGCGGCCCGCCATCAGCCGTCCGGTGAACTCGTCGACGATGAAGACCTGCCCATCCTGCACCACGTACTCGACGTCTTTTTCGTACAGCGCGTGGGCCTGGAGCAGCTTGTGGATGATGTGCAGCGTCTCGCTCTTGGTCGCGTACTCCGCCTCGACCGCGCGGCGCCGCTCGATCTTCTCGGCGGGTGAGAGCTCCGTGTCGTGCTCCAGCTCATGCACCGCGTGCGAGATGTCGGGGACGACGAACAGCGTCGGATCCTGCGGCGACATCGTCTCCACGCCCTTGTCCGTCAGGTGCACCGAGCGGCCGCGCTCGTCCATGACGAAATACAGGTCGTCCTCGACGTCCCGCATCTTCTGGTCGCGCGCGGGCAGCTTGCGGTCTGCCAGCCGGTCCAGCTCGACGCGTTGCACCTGCTGCTTCACACCCTGCTCGTTGAGCAGCTTGAGCAGCTTCTTGTTCTTGGGCATGCCGAGCTGCGCCTTGTAGAGCAGCTTGGCACCCTCGTAATTGGTGTCTTCATTTGCCAGCAGCGGCTCGCCGCGCGCAATGAGATCGTTCGCGATCGCCGTTTGCTTGCGGACGAGCTGTACGACCTGCGTGTTGAACTGGGCGTATTTTTCGTCCGACTCGCTGCCCACGGCGCCGGAGATGATGAGCGGCGTGCGGGCTTCGTCGATGAGGATCGAATCGACCTCGTCGATGATCGCGTAGACATGGCCGCGCTGCACTCGCTGCTCGAGGGCGCCCACCATGTTGTCGCGCAGGTAGTCGAAGCCGAATTCGTTATTCGTGCCGTACGTGATGTCGCAGAAGTAGGCCGCACGGCGCTCGGGACTGCCGGGCTGCGTGTCATCGATGCATCCTACCGTCAGACCGAGCCAGGTGAACAAATGGCCCATCCACTGCGAGTCACGCCGGGCGAGGTAGTTGTTGACCGTGACGAGGTGCGCGCCGCGGCCGGCGAGCGCGTTGAGATAGAGCGGCAACGTCGCGACGAGCGTCTTGCCCTCGCCCGTCGCCATCTCGGCGATCTTGCCCTGATGCAAGACGATCCCGCCGATCAGCTGCACATCGTAGGGGACCATGTCCCACTTCATCGCGTGGCCGGTGACCATGACCTCGCTGCCGAGCAGGCGGCGCGATGCTTCACGCACCGTCGCGAACGCCTCGGGGAGCAGATCGTCGAGCGTGTGCTGCAGCTCCGTAGCGAAGTTCTGCTCCGCCGTGCGCAGCTGGTCGTTCAGATTGGCGCGTTCGACGGGATCGGGACAGTCGTGCTTCGCCTGCTTCAGGCGCTCGACTGCGCTGTGCCGCTCACCCGTGCGCTGCGCGATCACCTCGCGGAACCTGGCGGTCTGTGCCTGCAGCTCGCTGTTCCCGATGCCCTTGAGGCGCACTTCGTGCTCGAGAATCGCATCCACGATCGGTTGGATACGCTTCAGCTCGCGGTTGAACCGCGTCCCGAAGATCTTGGTGAACCACCGATTGGCCATTACACCCTACCGATAAAGCCCGTGGGCGGCGATGTATTCGCGCACCGCGTCGGGCACTAAATATCGAATGGAACGCCCCTGTTTGACGCGCTCACGCACCTGCGTGGCGGAGAGGTCGATCGAGGGCACAGGGATAACGCGCTTGATCAGCGGATGAGGCACCACACTGACGCCGGGCCTGGCGAAGACGACGATGTCGGCAAGTTCCGGAAGCGCTTCGACTTCCCACCACTCCGCAAGATCGCGGGCGGCATCCGCCCCCAGCAGTAACGTCAACCGGTTCCCCCGCTCCCGCTCACGCAACGCCCGCAACGTCCGGACGGTATACGAGGGCGTCGGCAGGCCCAGCTCGACCCGCTCCACCCCGAACCGGGAGTTCCCAGCGACCGCCAGATCCAGCATTTCGGCCCGCTGCTCCGGCGTCGCCCCATGGCCGGCGCGAGCCCCGTGCTTCAGGGGTTGCTCGCGGGCCGGTAGAAAGCGCACGGCGCAGCTCAAAGCATCCGCCGCCGCCTCCGCCACGATCAAATGTGCCACATGCACGGGGTCAAACGAGCCCCCGAACAGCGCCCCCGCCCCGCTCCCCCCGCCGCCGCCCCCACCCCCCCCGGGCACGCCGCTCAGGACGGGGTGGAAGGCGTCGAGGACGCACCGCTGGAATCAGCCGCCGCGGGACAGATGCGGTCCAGACGCGTCGCGTTCGGATAGAACCGACGCAGGTGCTCGCAGGTCTCCTGCACCTCCTGCTTGTAGCCGATCGCGCGATAACTGTCCACCAGCCGCAGCAACGCGTCGGGCGCGCGTTGCGCATTGGGATAGTTCGCGATCACGTCCTTGAAGTAGATGATCGCGGAGTCAAATGCCTTGCGACGCAGATAGAACATTCCCGTCTTGTACGTCTTCTCCGCGAACTGATTCTCCAAGCGCTTGACGTGCGGGCGGGCGCGGGCCGCGGCATCGCTGTCGGGATAGCGGCCCGTGAGCTCCTGATAGATCGCCAGCGCCGTCTCACCGAACGTGGGATCGAGCTCCGGCCGGCGCCACAGCCGCAGGTTGGCGTCCCCGGCTCGCAGCAACGCCAGCGGCGCGTACTCCGTCGTGGGAAACTCGTCGGCGACCTTGCGGAAATCCGCCGCAGCCTGGACCTGATCGCCCAGCTGGAAGTAGCATTCGGCGAGGTAGTAGCGCACCTGCGCCAACTCGGGTGCGCCGGGGCCGAATTCGAAGGTCGTGCGCTGGAGCAGGACCTGGGCATGGCGGAAATCGCCGCGGCGGAACAGCCGCATGGCGCGCTCGAGATCGACGTCAGGCGCCACGGCCGCCGCCGCGGCGCGCGGCCGGCCGTGATGGCAAGCGGCCGACCCCCCCAGCACCAGGCAGAGCGTCAGCGCGTCGAGCGTTCGTCCCCTCCTCATTCCGGTTCGGCCTTTCCTAATCGGTTCAGCTTTTCCTGCGCGCGTTGAGAAATCGTGTCGCCCGGCGTCCCGCCGGCGAGGGCCTGCTGATAGCTCTCCATGGCTCCGGGTACGTCGCCTTGCGCCAGCCGGACATCGCCCAGGCCGAGGAACGCGCCCCGCACCACGTCCAGTGATGCACCCGGAGCCGTCGCCCGCCGGAACCACGCCTCGGCGTCCGCGGGGCGCCCTTGCTCCAGCGCGATCTGCCCCTCGACCAGCGCACAGAGCCCAAGCCCTTCGCGCGCCGATTCGACCACGGCGGCCGCCCGCTGCCGCCGGATCACTCCCTCAAATACGGCCACGGCCGTACTACACTCTCGGACCCGCACCAGCGTCATGCCGTAGACGAACAGTAGCGAGTCGGCGCGGGCGGCGTCGACCGCCGACGCCGCGGCGACCGGCAACAGGGCGCGCGCCTCCGCGGTATCGCCGCGGTCGACTGCGTCGAGAGCGGCCAGCACGACGTAGCGGCCCAGGGGCCGCCGCGGCGCAACCTCGCGCAGTCCCGTCAACGCGCTGGCCAGGGCCGTGCGGTCGTTCGCGGCGAGCGCCGCCCGCGCCACTCGATCGAGGCCGTCGGCGGCTTCATCCGCGCGCGAGCGGTCGCGGCGCGCCAGGGCGCGGTAGGATTCGGCCGCCAGCTCGTAGTCTTCCGCATGCATGGCGGCAGCGCCGACCTTGGCGAGCAGCGTCGCGTTCCCCGAGTTCGATTGGCGCCCCAGCTGGTACTCGGCCAGCGCGTCGGCGTACGAGCCCGCTGCGTACGCGCGGTCGCCAAGCTCTTCATGATTGGCAGCGGAACCGGTACAGGCCAGCGGGATGAGCGACAGCAGCAGCGTCAGCCGTCTCACTTCTTTTTCTTCTTTCGCGGCGCCGGCTCATCCGCCGCGCCGGCAGCCACCGGATGCGGAGCGGGGGGAACGTCGGAGCGGGACAGGAGCGCGAGGTAGGCTTCCACCCGCGGATCTTCGGGCCGCCGCGCGCGCAACTCCTCCCAGACCGCGCGCGCCGCCAGTCCGTCGCCGGCAAGATAGCAGGCCAATCCCAGCATCGCGGCGGCATCGAGGAACGAGGGGCGCTCGCGCACGATTGTCTGGAAATGCTCGTGGGCATCGAGCGCGCGTCCCGCCTCGAGCAACAACCGGCCCAACTTGTAGCGCAGGTCGTGGAACGCCGGCCCGAGTGCCAGCGCGGCCTCGTACTGGGCGATCGCCTCGTTCAGCCCGCCCGCTTCGAGGTACGCCTCGCCGAGCAATGCGTGCTGATTCGCGAGCTTCGCCGCGATGTGGCCGTGGAACCCGGCACGCCGCTCCGCGCCGACCTGGCGGGCGCGACGCAACACTGCGTTCGCTTCTTCTTCGCGGCCCAGCTCGTTCAGCACGAGCGCGCGATGAATCAATGCCTCGATGTAGTTGGGGTTGAGGGCGAGCGCCCGATCGAGCTGCTGCAGCGCCTTGTCGGGCTGCCCCGCGAGGGAGTACGACAGTCCCAGCAGGTGATGGGCGTCCGCAAATGCGCGGCCCGTCGCGACCACCTCCTCCAGGAGATGAATCGCGCCGTAATAGTCCTGCAGCTGGAAGCGTTCGTTAGCCTGCTCGACGAGACGCTCGGGACTGACGTCCATGCACCTCCTCGTACCAGTCGACGAATTTCCGGATGCCTTCCTCGATGCCGACGCGCGGCCGGAAGCCCAGCACAGCGCCGGCGTGCGCGAGATCGGCGTCCGTCAACTGCACGTCCCCCGGTTGATCGGGATGGCGCTCGATGCGCGCGGCCCGGCCCAGCGCCGTGGCGATGAGCGCGATCAGCCGGTCGAGCCGGACGCGCTCACCACCGCCCAGATTGACCGTCTCGATCGTCCCCGTGGCGGCACGGGCGGTCCAGTCCAGCGCGGTCAGGATGCCGTCCACGCAGTCGGTAATATAGGTGTAGTCGCGCTCGCTCGACCCATCCCCATGCATTCGCACCGGCCGGTCCCGGGCGATCAGATCGGTGAACTTGTGGATCGCCAGATCGGGACGTTGCCGCGGGCCATACACGGTAAAAAACCGCAGGCAGATGATCTTGAGCGGGTACAGATGCGCGAAGGCATGCGCGACTAATTCTCCCGCGCGTTTGCTCGCGGCGTACGGCGAAATGGGCGAGACCGCCGGCGCATGCTCCGCAAACGGGGCCGGCGTGACATTGCCGTACACGGACGATGAGGAGCCGAAAACGATGCGGTTCAACCCGACGCGCCGCGCCGCGTCGATGAGGCGCGCGGTCGCGGTCACGTTCGCCTCCATATACGCGCCGGGATCTTCGAGCGAGGGGCGTACGCCGGGTTTGGCGGCGAGATGGATGACCGCCTCGACGCCGTCCAGCGGCACGGGATCGCGCGCGACGTCGGCCTCGACGAAGCGGAAGCCGGGACGATTGCGTAAGCCCGCCAGGTTGCGCTCCTTCACCTCACGCCCGTAGAACGGATCGAAGTTGTCGACGCCGGTGACTTCGTGGCCGAGCGCGATGAGCGCCTCGCTGACGTGCGACCCGATGAATCCGGCGGCACCCGTGACGAGGAAGCTGTGCGTCACGCTCCTCGCCCTCCTGCGCGCGCAACCACGCCACGGAAATACTCGATCGTCCGCCGCAGCCCTTCGTCCAGACTCACCTTTGGCTCCCACCCGAGCGTCGTGCGGGCGAGCGCAATGTCGGGCTGGCGAACCTGCGGATCGTCCACCGGCAGGGGTCGTTCGACGATGTCGCTCTTGCTCCCCGTCAGCGCGAGCACCCGCTCGGCGAGCTGGCGCACGGTGAACTCGTGCGGGTTGCCAATGTTGGTCGGATCGGCGCTGCCGTGCTCGAACAGGCAAATGATGCCCTCGATGAGATCGTCCACATAGCAGAAGGAACGCGTCTGCGAGCCGTCACCGTAAACGGTGAGCGGCTCGCCGCGCAACGCCTGCACGATGAAGTTCGATACGACGCGCCCGTCGTGCGGACGCATGCGGGGGCCATACGTATTGAAGATGCGGACGATGCGCGTGTCGAGGCTGTGATAGCGATGATAGGCCATCGTCAGCGCTTCCGCGAAGCGCTTGGCCTCGTCGTACACGCCCCGCGGTCCCACCGGGTTCACGTTGCCCCAGTACGTCTCGGGCTGGGGATGGACCAGGGGGTCGCCGTAGACCTCGGACGTCGAGGCGAGCAGAAACCGCGCGTTCTTCGTCTTCGCGAGCCCCAGTGCGTTGTGCGTGCCGAGCGCGCCCACTTTGAGCGTCGGGATCGGGTACTCCAGGTAATCGATCGGGCTCGCGGGACTGGCGAAGTGGAGGATGCCGTCCACGGGACCCGGGACATCGATGAAGGTGCTGACGTCGTGGCGGACGAACTGAAAGCGCCGGTGATGCTCGAGGTGGGCCAGGTTCGCCGGCGCCCCGGTGAGGAGGTTGTCCATCCCCATCACCGCGTGATCGAGCGCGAGCAGCCGGTCACACAGGTGCGAGCCGAGGAACCCGGCCGCGCCCGTTACGAGGAGGCGCATGCCAGGCGGCGGCCGATGCTGTCGTAGGTGAACCCGAGTTTGGCGAGGCGGTCGGGGTCGTAGAGGTTGCGGCCGTCGACGATGAGGGGCCGCCGCATCAGCTGCCGCATCCTGGAAAAGTCGGGATTGCGGTACTCGAGCCATTCCGTGACGATGGCCAACGCGTCGGCGCCCGCGAGCACATCGACGGCCTGCCCCGCATAGGTCACGCGGTCGCCGAGGTGCCGTCGCGCGGTTTCGAGCGCGGCGGGGTCGTGCACGCGCACCGTGGCGCCCGCGGCGAGCAGCGCCTCGACCAGCACGAGCGCGGGGCTCTCGCGCACGTCGTCCGTCTCGGCTTTGAACGCGAGACCCCACACGCCGACGACCCGGCCGTTCAGCTTGCCCTCGAAATGCCGCCCGAGCTTCTCGAACAACAGCCGTTTTTGCCGCTCGTTCGCCGCCTCGACCGCCGTGATGATGTCGAGCGGCACGTGATGTGCTTGTCCCATCCGCAGCAGCGCCTGCACGTCCTTGGGGAAGCACGAGCCACCGTAACCGGGCCCGGGAAACAGAAACGCCGACCCGATGCGGCGGTCGGTGCCGATGCCCTTGCGCACGAGGGTGACGTCGGCGCCGATGGCCTCGCACAGCCGGGCCACCTGGTTCATGAACGAAATGCGCGTCGCCAGCATCGCGTTGGCGGCGTACTTGGTCATTTCCGCCGAAGGCAGGTCCATGAAGATGAGCGGATTGCCGGTGCGAACGAACGGCGCGTACAGCTCCTCCAGCGCCTGCGCCGACTCGGCCGAGTCGACGCCGAGGATCACGCGGTCCGGTTTCATGAAGTCCTCGACCGCCGCGCCTTCCTTCAGGAATTCGGGATTCGAGCAGACGTGGAACGGGGTCGTGGTATGCTTGGCGACCTCGGCGCGAACCTTCTCGGCCGTGCCCACGGGGACGGTGCTCTTCGTGATGATCGTCTTCGGCCTGTTCATGTGCTGGCCGATCGTGCGGGCCACCGCCAGGACGTGCTGCAGGTCGGCGGAGCCGTCCTCATCGGGAGGCGTGCCGACCGCGATGATCACGATGTCGGAGCGCTCCACCGCGGCCCCGACCTCCGTGGTGAACTCGAGACGCCCCCCGCGCTGATTCCGGGTGACCAGCGGCTCGAGCCCGGGCTCGTAAATCGGCAGCTTGTTGCTCTTGAGGCCGGTGATCTTGGCGGCATCGAGATCGGCACACACGACCTCGTTTCCCGTCTCCGCGAGACAGGCGCCGACAACCAGACCAACGTATCCCGTGCCGACGACGGCGACCTTCACGCGCGGGAGCCCGCCTTGGGCAACACGTGCCGCGTGTCGACGGTCGAGCGGGCGTGCCGTGCGACCAGCTTGTAATCCACCGCCACGTGATCGGTCACGATGACGGCGCAGTCGGCCTGCCGGAGCGTCTCCGCGGTCAGCGGCACGGAGCTGAGCGTGATGCCGTCTTCCTTCAGGACCGGGACGTGCGGATCATGATAGGAGACGTCGGCTCCGCGCTGCAGCAGCAGCCGGATGACGTCGAGGGCCGGACTCTCGCGGATGTCGTCGATGTTTCGCTTGTACGCGACCCCCAGCAGCAGGACGTGGCTGCCGCGGACCGCCTTGCCCTGCTCGTTCAGCGCGTCGACGACTTTCCCGACCCAGAACTCGGGCATCTCGGCGTTGAGCTCGCCGGCCAGCTCGATAAAGCGGGTCTTGTAGTTGAGCGTCCGCATCTTCCAGGCGAGGTAGTGCGGATCCAGGGGAATGCAGTGCCCGCCGACGCCCGGCCCCGGCGTGAATTTCATGAAGCCGAAGGGCTTGGTGGACGCGGCCTCGATGACTTCCCACACGTCGACGCCCAGTTTGTCGCAGACGATCGCCATCTCATTCACGAGCCCGATGTTGACGCTGCGGAACGTGTTCTCGAGGATCTTCACCAGCTCGGCGGCTTCCGGCGACGACACCGGCACCAGCGTGTCGATCGCCGGTTCGTACAGTGCCGTCGCCACCTTCAGGCAGGCCGGCGTAATCCCGCCGATGACCTTCGGGGTGTTGCGCGTGGTGAACCGCTCGTTGCCCGGATCGACGCGCTCCGGAGAAAACGCCAGGAAGAAATCCGCACCGACCTTGAGACCGGTCGATTCGAGCGCGGGCAGCATGAGCTCGCGCGTGGTGCCGGGATACGTGGTGGACTCGAGCACGACCAGCTGACCCTTGCGCAGCGCGCGCTTCACCGACTCGGTCGCCGCGATCACGTAGCTCACGTCGGGATCTTTGGTCTTGGACAGCGGCGTCGGCACGCTGATGGAGATGACGTCGGGCTCGCTGAGACGCGACACATCGGCGGTGGCGGAGAACTTCTTGGCATGGATCGCGTCCGCCACCGTCGCGGCCGCAACGTCCTGAATGTGGGATCGCCCCGCGTTCAACGAGTCGACGACACGCGGGTTGACGTCGATGCCCAGGACGCGATATCCCGCGCGGACCAGCTCCATCGCGAGCGGCAGTCCGACGTAGCCGAGGCCGACCACGCCGAAGATGGCCGTACGGTCCTTCGCTTTCGCGAGGAGCGTGTCGACCGCGGTAGGAACAGCGGCAGTCGCCGTCATGGAGCCTCCGGGGCGCCGCCCCGCGCCAGCGAGCGCGACGCCGCTTCCAGCACGCGGACGACGCGGACGCCGTCGTCCGCGCTCGCGCGGGGCGCTTCCTTGCCCTGCGCAGCGCGGACGAAATGGGCCAGCTCGGCCGCGAGTGGTTCTGCGGCCGGGATACGAGGAATGAAGATATCACCTTCACGAATCGCCAGGCTTTCGCCGAACGAGCCGTACTCGGGAGGCCGATCGACGCCCTTGTCGTAGATGCGCAGCTTTTCGCGCGGCTCCATGTCGTCGAAGACCACCATCTTCTTGGCGCCTACCACGGTGAGCTTCCGTTCCTTGTGGGGATCGAGCCAGGACATTTGGACGTGCACCAGCACGCCGCTCGCGAACTCCATCGTGAGAAACACGACATCCTCGATCGCGGGCTGCAGATAGCTTTTGCCGTGCGCCGCGACCCGTACCGGCTGCTCACCGAGCAAGTACAGTGCCACTGACACGTCATGCGGCCCGAAGCTCCACAGCGCGTTTTCGTCCTTCCGAATCTGCCCCAGGTTGACGCGAAGCGCATACAGATAGAATAGCTTGCCCAGCTCGCCCTGCTGCACCATCGCGCGCAGCCGCTCGACCGCGGGATGGTAGACGAGAAGATGCCCCGCCAGCACGGGCACGCCCTTCTCGGCCGCGCGCCGCGCCACCGCCTCGGCATCGCGTACGCTGAGCGCGAACGGCTTCTCGACCAGCACCGGCTTGCCGGCCTCGACCGCCTGGTGCGCAACCGCCGCATGGGTGGCGGCTGGGGAGGCCACAATGACCGCGTCCACCGCCCCGAGCAGCGCCGCGATCTCGGCGGTCACCAGCGCCGCCGGGTATTGCCGCGACACCCGCTCGCGCACCGTGGCGTCGGTGTCGCAGACGGCCGCCAGCTCGGCATCGGCCAGACCCGCGACGGTCCGGACGTGATTCCGCCCCCAGGCGCCGGCGCCGACTACGCCGACCTTGAGCCGCTTCACCGATAGAATCCGCGGATCGCATCGATCACCCGGTCGAGCTGGGTGCGAGTGAGCTCCGGATAGATCGGCAGCGAGATCGCTTCGCGGGAGGCGTGCTCTGCCTGCGGCAGGCTCCCCTCGTTGTACCCGAGATGCGCGAAGCACGGCTGGCGGTGCAGCGGGATCGGATAATACACCGCGTGGCCGATCCCTTCCTTCTTTAGATGCGCCTGCAGACCATCGCGGCGCTCGGCGCGCAGCGTGTACTGATGGAAAATGTGCTCGTTGGCCGGATCGACGACGGGCGGCTTCACCTGTGGAATGTCCGCAAACGCCCTAGTGTAGTAGGCGGCGTGCTCGCGCCGTTTGGCGGACCACGGCGCCAGATGCGGCAGCTTCGCCAGCAACACGGCGGCCTGCAGGGTATCCAGGCGCGAGTTGGTGCCGACTTCGTCGTGGTGATACTGCTTGGCGCCGCCGTGCAACCGCAGCTTCTTGAGGCGGTCGGCGGCCGCCTCATCGGAGGTGACCATCATGCCGGCGTCGCCCCAGGCGCCGAGGTTCTTGCTCGGGAAGAACGAGTAGCCGGTTACCCAGCCCAGCTCCCCCGCCGCGCGCCACTCGCCGTCCATCTTGCGCCGCGCACCGATGGCCTGCGCCGCATCCTCGATCACCTTCACCCCCAAGGGCCGCCCGATTGCCGTCAGCTCCAGCATGTCGGCCATCTGGCCGTACAGATGCACGGGCATGATCGCGCGGGTGCGCGGCGTCATCGCCCGCTTCACGGCGGCGGGATCGATGTTGAACGTGTCGGGTTGAATGTCCACGAAGACGGGCGTGCCGCCGGCATTGTGAATCGTTCCCGCCGTCGCGAAAAACGTGAACGGCGTCGTAATGACTTCGTCGCCGGGCTTCAGATTCAGCGCCTTGAGCGGCAAGAGCAGCGCGTCCGTCCCGCTCGCGCAGCCGATGCCGTGCCTGGCATGCGACAGTCGCGCGATCTCGGCCTCGAGCTGCGGCACCGACGATCCCATGATGAACTGCTGTGTCTCGATGACCTGCATCATCGCGGGCAGGACTTCGTCCTTGATGGTCGCGTACTGCGCCACGAGATCGAGCATGGGGACGTTCACGACGCACCCGCCCGCGCCCGAGCGGCGGTCGTTTGACGCAGTATGCCCCCCGACTCTTCGTAGGTGGCCCCGCACACCCCGCACGCCGCACGTCCCGCGCTCGTATGGAGCCGCTCGCCGCACTGACACATCCAGCCGACGCGTCGCGCCGGCACGCCGACCATGAGTCCGTAGGGCGGGACGTCGGACGTCACGACGGCGCCCGCGCCGATGAACGCATACTCGCCCAGCGTGACGCCGCACACGATCGTCGCGTTGGCGCCGATCGAGCCGCCGCGCTTCACGAGCGTGCGCCGGTATTCGTTCTTGCGTGGCACGTGACTGCGCGGGTTCATGACGTTGGTGAAGACGCAGGAGGGACCGCAAAAGACGTCGTCTTCCAGCTCGACGCCCTCGTAGATGGACACGTTGTTCTGGATCTTGACGTTGTTGCCGATCCTGGTCCCCGGCATCACGACGACGTTCTGGCCGAGGTTACACCGCTCGCCGATCACGGCGCCCGGCATCACATGCGAGAAGTGCCAGATCTTGGTGCCGTTCCCGATCACCGCCCCGTCATCGATGTAGCTGGATTCGTGCGCGAAGTAGTTTACACCCCGATGATCTTGCACTCGAGCTCCAGAGTGATGCCCGTCTTCTTCGCGACCGTCTTGCGGATGTGATCGATCACCTTGAGCACGTCGGCGGCGGTCGCGGTCCCCTTGTTGATGATGTAGTTGGCATGGAGCGTGGAGACCTGCGCGCCGCCGATCGTGAAGCCCTTGAGACCACACTCGTCGATCAGCATGCCGGCGGTCTTGGTGCCGCTCGGGTTGGTGAACGTCGAGCCGCAGCAGGGCTGGTCGAACGGCGTGCCCGCTTTGCGCCAGCGGAACAGCTTCGCCTGCAGCTCCTTCAGCTTGGCGGGCGATTCCTCGCCGAGCACCAGCTTCGCCTCGAGGACGATGCCCTCCAGATTGGACGAGCGGTACTTGAACGAGATCTGCTTGCGCGACAGCTGCTTCACCTTGCCGCGCGCGTCCATCACGGTGACTTCGGTGACGACCTCCGAGAATTCGGCGCCGTGGCACCCGGCGTTCATGTAGATGCCGCCGCCCACCGTCCCCGGAATGCCGACGAAGCGCTCGACGCCCGCAAAGCCGGCCTCGGCGGTGCGGCGCGCGAGAATGGGCGTCGGCATTCCCGCGCCGATGATCGCGGTCGCGCCCTTCATCTCGAAGCGGTCCAGGCCCTTCCCCATCCGGATCACGACGCCGGGGAAGCCGCCGTCCTTCGCGAGAACGTTCGAGCCCAACCCCAGCACGACCCAGGGCAGGCCGCGATCCTGCGCCAGCTCGAGCGCGCGGACCACGTCCTCACTGTCGGCGGGCAGGGCGAGGTAGCGCGCCGGGCCGCCGAGGCGCCACGTGGTGTAGCGCGCCAACGGCTCGTTTTCGAGCAGCTTGCCGCGGAACTTGATTTTGGGCGCGGGCGGTGGAGCGGCCGGGGCCGCCTTGGCTACGCGCTTGCCGCCGCGGTCGGCTGCCCCGCGGGCGCTGCTTTTTCGCCGTTCGCTTTTGCGTGCCATTCCTGTAAGCTCCTGACGCTCCCGGTCCGGCTGCGGAGCGCAATGATCGCATCACACGCGGCACTCGCCGCGGACATGGTCGTGGTGTACGGCACCCGATGCACCAGCGCGGCGCGCCGGATGGCGTAGTCATCCACCTGCGTGAACTTCCCCAGCGGCGTGTTGATCAGGAGCTGCACTTCCCCCGACACGATCAGATCGATCGCGTTGGGCCGCCCCTCGTGCACCTTCAGCACCCGCTCCGCCGGCACGCCACGGCCGCGGAGATAGCGTTCGGTCCCCTCCGTCGCCAGGATCCGGAACCCCAGCTCGTGGAAGCGGCGGGCGATCGGCAGCACGGTCGGCTTGTCGTGGTCATTCACCGTGACGAAGATCGTGCCCTCGAGCGGCAGGCTCCCTTCCACCGCAATCTGCGCCTTGGCGAACGCCATCCCGAAACTGTCGGCCAGCCCCATCGCTTCGCCGGTGGACCGCATTTCCGGACCCAACACTGTATCCACGCCGGGCAGTTTCGTGAAGGGGAAGACGGCCTCCTTTACGGCCACCCCGGCGACGGGAAGCTCATCGCGCAGGCCCAAATCGTCCAGTGTCCTCCCGACGATGACCGCCGCTGCGAGCTTTGCGAGGGGGACCCCGGTCGCTTTGCTGACAAACGGGACGGTGCGCGACGCCCGGGGGTTCACCTCGAGCACGTAGACGACGCCGTTCTTGATCGCATACTGCACGTTGATCAGGCCGACGACGCCCAGCGCCCGGGCGAACTCCTGCGTGTGCCGGCGCATCTCCTCCAGCTGCCGGTCGCCGATGAGGTACGGGGGCAGCACACAGGCCGAATCGCCCGAGTGCACGCCGGCGTCCTCGATGTGCTGCATCACCCCACCGATGACGCAGCGCTTGCCATCGGCGATCGCGTCGACGTCCGCCTCGAACGCGTCTTCGAGGAAGCGATCGATGAGCACCGGGTGTTCCGGCGCGACCCGCGCGGCTTTCACGAAGTAGTCGCGGAGCGAGCCGTCGTCGTAGACGATTTCCATGGCTCGGCCACCCAGCACGTAGGAGGGACGCACCAGGACCGGATAGCCGATCCGCTGCGCCACGCCGACCGCTTCTTCCACGGAGCGCGCGATGCCGTTGGGCGGCTGCGCGACACCGAGCCGGCGTGCCAGCTTCTCGAACCGCTCGCGATCCTCCGCGATGTCGATCGCGTCGGGGGAGGTGCCGAGGATCGGGATGCCGGCGGCCTCGAGCGACTTGGTGAGCTGCAGCGGCGTCTGGCCGCCGAGCTGGACGACGACGCCTTTGGGGCGCTCCCAGCGCGTGATCTCCAGAACGTCCTCGAACGTGAGCGGCTCGAAGTACAGCTTGTCCGAGATGTCGAAGTCGGTCGAGACGGTCTCGGGGTTCGAGTTGATCATGATCGTCTTGAAGCCCAGCTCGCGGAACGCCAGCCCCGCGCGCACGCAGCAGTAATCGAACTCCACTCCCTGGCCGATCCGGTTCGGGCCGCTGCCGAGGATGACGATGCCCTGCTCGCCGCACGGCTCGGACTCGTTCTCTTCGTCGTAGGACGAGTAGAGATAGGGCGTCGACGACGGGAACTCGCCGGCGCAGGTGTCCACGGTCTTGTAGACCGGATGCATCCCGAAGCTCCAGCGCTGCTCGCGCATCGCCGTCTCGGTCGTCTTGCGCAACCCGGCCAGCTGGCGGTCGGAGAATCCCAGCCGCTTCATCCGCTTGAGCTCCGGGGCGGTGACCTTCCCGAGCGCGGCGAAGGCGCGCTCGGCATCGACGAGCTCACGCAGCTGATAGAGGAACCAGGGGTCGATGCCGGACGCCGTCGCGATCTCGTCGATGCTCAGTCCGGCGAGCAGCGCATGCTTGATCTGGAAGATGCGCTCCGGTGTCGCGGTCCGCAGGGCGACGCGCAGATCCTCGGGCGACGCGCTGGTGAGCCGGTCGTCCGCCAGCGTCGCGCCGATCACCCACCCCGGCCGGTCGATCTCGAGCGCGCGCAGCCCTTTCTGAAATGCTTCCTTGAACGTGCGGCCGATCGCCATCGCCTCGCCCACGGACTTCATTTGCGTCGTCAGCCGGAAGTCCGCGCGCGGGAACTTCTCGAAGGCAAACCGCGGCACCTTCACGACGACGTAGTCGAGTACCGGCTCGAACGACGCCGGCGTGGTTTTCGTGATGTCGTTGGGCAGCTCGTCGAGCGTGTACCCGACGGCGAGCTTCGTCCCGATGCGCGCAATCGGGAAGCCGGTCGCCTTGGACGCGAGCGCCGAGGAGCGCGACACGCGCGGATTCATCTCGATCACCAGCATCTCGCCGTCGGCGGGATTGACGGCGAACTGAATGTTGCACCCGCCCGCCTCGACGCCGATCTCGCGGATGATGGCGATCGCGGCGTCGCGCATGCGTTGATACTCGCGGTCGGTCAGCGTCATCGCCGGCGCCACCGTGATCGAGTCGCCCGTGTGCACGCCCATCGGATCGAGATTCTCGATCGAGCACACGATCACGACGTTGTCGCGGCGGTCGCGCATCACCTCGAGCTCGAATTCCTTCCAGCCGAGCACGCTGCGCTCGATCAGCGTCGAATGCACGGGCGACAGCTCCAGCGCGCGCTCGACCATCTCTTCGAACTCGGCGCGGTTGTAGGCGACGCCGCCGCCGGTTCCGCCCAGGGTGTACGAGGGACGGAGGATCGCGGGATACCCCGCGTCCGCCACCGCGGCGAGCGCCCCCGCCACGGACGTCACCGTATGTCCCGCGGGCGTCGCCAGACCGATGCGCTGCATCGCGGCGCTGAACTCGGCACGGTCTTCGGCCATTTTGATCGCGCGCGCGTTGGCGCCGATCAGCTCGACGCCGTGCTGCGCGAGCGTGCCGTCGTTCGCCAGCGCCATCGCGACGTTCAGCGCCGTCTGGCCGCCCATCGTGGGCAGCAGCGCGTTGGGTTTCTCGCGCTCGATGACCTTGCGCACCCAGTCGGGCGTCACCGGCTCGATGTAGGTGCGGTCCGCGAGCTCCGGGTCCGTCATGATCGTCGCGGGATTCGAGTTCACCAGGATCACGGTGTAACCCTCTTCCTTGAGGGCCTTCACCGCCTGCGTCCCGGAGTAGTCGAACTCCGCCGCCTGGCCGATCACGATCGGTCCCGAGCCGAGCAGCAGGATGCGCTGTAAGTCAGTTCTTTTGGGCATCGAGTACGTCGCGCAGGATATCGTCGAGCGAGCGCCGCGGACTCCAACCCGTCGCGGCCCGCAGCTTTGCGGCGTCCCCGACCAGATAGGGCCGCGCTTCCGTCCGGATCTGGCTGGTATCGACCTCCCGTCTGGGGGGGGGGACGATGTCGAGCAGCTGCTCGATCCGCGTATGAATCTGGTCCAACGTCACCTCCCGGCCGGAAGCGATGTTGTACACCTCGCCCGGCGTCCCGCGCTCCAGCAACAAGAAGTAGGCATCGGCAACATCGTCCACATGCAGGAAATCCCGCACCGCCGTCAAGTCACCCACCGGCACCACGGCCCAGCCGTTCCGCTTCACCTCCCGCAGCAGCTTGCAGCGCGCCGGGATCCAGAAGCTCTCGTGCTGCCCTGCGCCGGACTGCGGAAACGGCCTGGCGATGATCACCTTCAATCCGGCGCAGCGCGCCGCCTGCTCCACCGCGAGCTCCGCTCCGAGCTTGCTCGAGCTATAGGGCGTCGAGGGCTGCACGCAGTCCTTTTCATTAATAGGGCGCTGCTGCCATGCATAGACGTCGGCCGTCGATGCCAACATGAAGAGCGGCTGCGTTTTCCACCGGCCGGCACCCTCGGCCAACGCGGCCGTCAGCTTGGCTGTCCCCTCGGCGTTGATCGTCCAGGCCATCGCGGGATCCCGATCCGCCGCGCGGCTGAGCGCGATCGCGGCCAGATGAATCACGGCGTCGACCGGCGACGCAAAGCAGCCGCGCACCGAGACATCGTTCGTCAGGTCCAACGAAACGGTCGTGACGTGCCTGTCGTCCGGACCGCCCTCGGCTCCCGGGCCAACGGCGGCGATCACGCGATTGCCGCCGGCGAGGAGCCGGCGCACGACGCTGCGGCCCACGAAGCCGTTGGCACCGGTGACCAGCACCCTCACGCCAGCCGCTCGAGATCGGCGTCGACCATCATGTGCACCAGTTGCTCGAACTCGACCTTCGGGGCCCAACCCAGATCCCTGCGAGCGCGGCTCGCGTCGGCGAGCAGGGTGTCCACCTCGGCCGGACGCACGAAGCGCGGATCGACCTTCACGTACTGTTGCCAGTCGAGCCCCACGTGGCTGAAAGCGGCGGCGCACAGGTCGCGCACCGTATGCATCTTCCCGGTGCCGACGACATAGTCCCTGGGTTCCGGCTGCTGCAGCATGCGCCACATCGCCTCGACATAATCCCCCGCGAAACCCCAATCCCGGCCTGAATCGAGCTTGCCGAGGCGCAGCTCGGTGGACTTGCCGAGCTTGATGCGGGCGACGGCGTCGCTGACCTTGCGGGTGACGAACTCGAGCCCGCGGCGCGGCGACTCGTGGTTGAACAGGATGCCGCTGACCGCGTACATCCCGTACGACTCGCGGTAGTTCACGGTGATCCAATGGCCGTACACCTTGGCGACGCCGTAGGGCGAGCGCGGGTAAAATGGCGTCGATTCGCGCTGCGGCGTCTCCACCGCTTTGCCGAACATCTCCGAGGAGCTCGCCTGGTACACGCGGGCGGCGGGATGCGCCAGCCGGATCGCTTCGAGCAGCCGCGTCACGCCGAGGGCCGTGAATTCACCGGTGAGCACCGGCTGGTTCCAGGAGGTCGGGACGAAGCTCTGGGCCGCGAGGTTGTAGACCTCGTCCGGCTTCGCGTCGCGGATCACCGTCGTGAGCGAATGCTGATCGAGCAGGTCCGCGGCCACGACGTGGACGCGGTCGAGCAGGTGCCCGATCCGCTCGTAGGAGTCGTGCGACGTGCGTCGCACCACGCCGATCACCTCGTAGCCCTTGGCGAGCAGCAGCTCGGCGAGGTAGGAGCCGTCCTGCCCCGTTACCCCCGTGATAACCGCGGTTTTCCGGGGTTGTCGAGCCTCGGCACCCGGTTTAGGTTTAGGCCTCTTTTCGGCGCCCCGCGCCCCCTGCAAACTCATCTTTTTGTTGGACGGCATATGGCTCGAGTGTGTGAAGTCTGTGGCAAGGGTCCGATTACGGGACACAACATCAGCCACGCGAACAACAAGACGCCCCGCCGCTGGTACCCCAACCTACAGCGCGCCCGGGTCGTCGTGAACGGCGTCGTGCGCCGCATCCGGGTGTGCACGCAATGCCTCAAGTCCAATAGGGTGGCGAAAGCTTCGTAAAAAAAGGGACCCGTCGGGTCCCCTTGGTTTTGGCTCGTCCCACCGCGCTCCGTTTCACTCACTCAATAGTTCGATCCGGGCCACGTCGGCGCCATCACCGACGCGATGGCCCAGCTTCACGATCCGCGTATAACCACCGGGGCGCGCCGCAAACCGTTTGCCGATTTCGGCGAACAGCTTGGTCGTGACGGCCTTGTCCTTGAGCCGCCGCTCGACCAGCCGGCGCGCGTGCAGATCGCCGCGCCGCGCGAGCGTGATGAGCCGCTCCGCGAACGGACGCAGCTCCTTCGCCTTCGCCTCGGTCGTGTTGATACCGCCGTGCTGGAACAGACTCGTCGCCATGTTGTTCAGCGTCGCCTTCTTGTGGCTCGACGTGCGCGACAGCTGCCGGCCCTTGGCGCGGTGGCGCATTACTCTTCCTCGGTCCCCGTCAGCTGCGCCAGGGGCGCGCTGCCCGGATCCACGATCCGGATGTCGCCGCCGGGCATCTCCTCCAGCTGCATCCCGAAGTTCAGGCCTTCGCGACGCAACAGCTCCGCAATCTCGCCGAGCGCCTTCTCGCCGACGTTCTTGACCTTGAGCAGGTCGTCTTCCTTGTAGCGGACCAGATCGCCCAGGGTGCGGATATTCGAGTTCTTGAGCGAGTTCACCGACCGCACCGACAATCCGGCGTCGTCGATGGCGCGGTTCAACACGTCGCGCAGCCGCCCGCCCTCGGATCCGCCATTGCCGGCCCCCCCCGGTTCGCCGGGGACGATCGGCACCTTGCCGAAGTCCACGAAGAAGCGGAAGTGCTCCTGGGCGAGCGCCGCGGCGTAGGCGACGGCGTCTTCGGGAGAAATCGTGCCGTTCGTCTCGACGGTCAGCGTAAGCCGGTCGTAGTCGGTGCGCTGTCCAACGCGCGTTTCCGCCACCGTGAAGTTCGCGCGCCGCACGGGATTGTAGATCGAGTCGATGCGCACGACGTCGACGGCGAGCGTGCGATCCACGGGGTGTTGCTCGGCTTCCACGTAGCCGCGGCCCTTGTTCACGTACAGCTCGCCCGCGATGTCGCGGTCGTCCTGCACGGTGAAGAGCAGCTGCTCGGGGTTCTGAATCGTGACGGCGCCGTGCGCCTCGAGGTCGCGGGCGTACACCGGACCCGCCTTGTCGACCTTGAACCGCAGCACGGCCTCGTCGACTTCGGGCGCGAGCACCAGCGTCAGCTGCTTCAGGCGCTGGATGATCTGATGCACGTCTTCGACGACGCCAGGAATGGTCTGATGCTCGTGCACGACGCCGTCGATGCGGAACGCCCAGACGGCGGCCCCGCGCAGCGACGAGAGCAGCAGCCGGCGCAGCGAATTGCCCAGGGTATAGCCGTAGCCCCGCTCCAGCGGCTGGAGCCGGAACTCGGCGGAATTCGGGTTGTCCTCGCGCTTGGTCATCTCGACCAGGTGCGGGCGGACCAACCCCGTCAAATCAAGAGTCGTAATCACTTGGAATAGAGCTCGACGATTAACTGTTCTTGTGCCGCGATCGGGATGGCGTCGCGGGTGGGCCGCTCCGTCATCCTGCCCAGCACTTTGTCAGTGTCCACCTGGATCCACGAAACCGGTTGTCCGCGCCCAAACTGCTCGAGCGCGACCTTCACCAGCACGAGCTCGCGGCTCGCATCGGCGACTTTGACTTCTTCGCCCAAACGCACGCGATAGGACGGAATGTCCAGCGTGCGTCCATTGACCTGGATGTGGCGATGCCGCACGAGCTGGCGCGCCTGCTTGCGCGACGTCGCGAAGCCCATCCGGTACACCAGATTGTCCAGCCGGCTCTCGAGCGCGACCAGCAGCGCTTCGCCCGTGACGCCCGGCTCTTTGAGCACGCGCTCGAAGATGTTCCGGAACTGCCGCTCGGAGAGGCCGTAAATCCGCTTCACCTTCTGCTTTTCGCGCAGCTGCTTGGCGTACTCCGAGGCTTTGCGGCGCCGGCCGGTCGACTGGCCATGCTGGCCCGGCGCGTAGGCGCGCCGCTCGACGGCGCATTTCTCGGTGAGGCAGCGCGTGCCCTTCAGAAACAGCTTCGTACCCTCGCGGCGGCACAGCTTGCACACGGGACCGGTGTAGCGTGCCATCCGTTACACCCGCCGTTTCTTGGGCGGCCGGCACCCGTTGTGCGGAATCGGTGTGACGTCGCGAATCGAGCGGATCTGCAGTCCGGCGCTGGCGAGTGCCTGAATGGCGGACTCGCGCCCGGATCCGGGACCCTGCACCCGCACGTGCACGCGCTTCACGCCCAGGTTCAACGCTTCGCGCGCCGCCTGCTCGGCCGCCACGGTTGCGGCGAACGGCGTCGACTTCTTGGAGCCCTTGAAGCCCGCTTTCCCCGAGGAGCCCCACGTAATCGCGTTGCCCTGCAGGTCGGTGATCGTGATGAGCGTGTTGTTGAACGTCGCGGTGACGTGCGCGATGCCCTCGGCTTCGACGACCTTCTTGGTGCGCTTGGCGCCACCGGCCGCACGAGCTGGTGCTGGCTTGGCGTCAGGTTTCGCGTCTGGCTTGGCGTCCGGTTTCGGGTCTGGTTTTGCGTCGGCCATGTGCCTTTACTTTTTCAGGACGGGCTTCTTCTTGCCCGCGATGGCGCGCCGCGGTCCCTTCTTGGTGCGCGCATTGGTATGGGTGCGCTGGCCGCGCACCGGCAGATTCTTGCGATGGCGACCGCCCCGATAGGTCCCGATGTCCATCAAGCGCTTGATGTTCATCGCGACTTCCGTGCGCAGCGCGCCTTCCACTTTATAGTCCCGCTCGATCACCTGACGCAACCGCGCCACCTCGGCGTCGCGCAGATCACGCACGCGCGCGTCGGGGCTGATGCCCGTCTCGGCGAGAATGCGAATCGAGTTGCTGGGACCGATGCCAAAGATGTACGGAAGTGCGTACTGGATCTTTTTGTCGCGCGGCAAATCCACGCCTGCAATACGAGCCATGCCTCTCCCTAACCCTGCCGCTGTTTATGCTTGGGGTTGCGTTTGCAGATCACGCGGATCACGCCCCGGCGCGTGACGACTTTGCAGTGCTCGCAGATGGGCCGCACGCTCGAACGTACCTTCAACAGGTTGCTCCGGAAAAGTAAAAAGTTCTGGTTGAGTCTTGAACTATAGACGGGGTCGTAACTTCACGCAAGGGGCGGGATTACGGGGCGCTCCGCAGTTCCGCGAGTCGCCATTGGCGGTCCAGCAAACGATAACCCAGATACAGCGTCTCACGCCGCAATTCGGTGGTTCCGGCCACGACGTAGCGCCGGCTCAGCTCCACGAAGCCTTTCCCCGGCTCCACTTCGCGAATCGTCGTGACGTCGAGGCCCCGCTCCTCAGCAGGCCGGAAGTAGCGACGCAACAGCGCGATTGCCTGCGATCGGCCGAGGGGGGATGACGGATCGGCACCCGGGAGCTGGAGCACGATGTTCGAGCTCTGCCCCACGAGGGCCTCGGCGTCGTGCGCAGACCAGGCACGCTTCGCCCGGTCCGCCGCATCGAGCAGCGTCGTGGCCTGGCCCTGTGCTCGAATCGTCAGCAGGGTCATCGCGCACATCGAAAACCAGCGCGCCGTCCGCATAGGATCGATTAATACCCTCAATCGAGCGCTTCGACGAGGCGCCGGTATGCCGCCACCGGATCTGCGGCCGTCGTGATCGGCCGGCCGACGACCAGGTGGGTCGCGCCGCGGCGTACCGCTTCCGCCGGCTCGATGGTGCGAACCTGATCACCGGCCGCGTCGCCGGGTGCGCGAATGCCCGGCACCACGATCCACGGCTCGGGACCCAGCGCTTCGCGCAGCAGGCCGAGTTCCTGACCAGCGGCCACGACGCCGCGCAGTCCAGCCTGCAGCGCCGCTCGCGCCAGGCGTTCGGCCTCGAAGCCGACGTCGGGAACGCCCCGCCCCAACACGCCCTCGAGCTCGGCGGCGTCATGCGACGTCAGCACGGTGACGCCGACGACAGCGAGGTCCGGTCCCCCCCCCGCGGCGCGGGCCGCCGCCGTCAGCATCGCGCGTCCCCCCAGGCAGTGCACGGTGGTCATCGAGACCTCGAGCTCGCGCGCCGCCGCCACCGCGCTCGCCACGATGTTGGGAATGTCGTGCCACTTGAGATCGAGGAATACGCGGACACCCCGCTGTGTGAACTCCTTGATGAGGGACGGGCCCTCGCGGCCAAACAGCACCGGTCCGATCTTCGCCCATTTGAGGCCGGGCAATCGTCCCGCCAGGGCGAGTGCTTCACGTCCGCTCGACACATCGAACGCGACGATCAGCTCAGCCATGCGTCAGCTCCCGCGCGATGCGCACCGGCGCCCGTGGATCGGCGAGCGCGGCAGTCCCGATCGCCACGAGCGAGGCGCCTGCGGCCAGATACTCGCGCGCATCGGCGGCATTGCGAACGCCACCGACGCCAACGACGGGAATGCCCACCTGCTCGCGCACACGCCGGGTGGCGAGGACACCGATCGGCAGCAAAGCCGGACCGCTCAAACCGCCGCTGCCGTTCCCGAGCCGCTTATCGAGTAATCCGGGCATCGTATTCACCAGGCTGACCGCGTCCGCCCCTTCCTCGAGCGTCACGCGCGCCATGGCAGGAATGTCCGGGAGCACCGGGGAGAGCTTCACGCTGAGCGGTCGGGTGGACGCCCGGCGACAGGCGCGCACCAGCTCCGCCAGGCCTCGCGGCTCAGAGCCGAACTCGAGACCACCCGCACTCGTGTTGGGGCATGACGCATTGACCTCGAACGCGGTGATTCCTTCCAGCTCTGTGAGCCGCTCGATCACCTGCACGTAGTCTGCGACGCTCGCCCCCGCGACGTTCACGATGATGCGCGCGCGGCGCAAGCGCAGCGCCAACCACGGCAGGTCGTGCTCGGCAACCTGCGCGACGCCCGGATTCGCGAGGCCGACGGCATTCAGCATGCCGCCACGGAACTCGGCGACCCGCAGCGCGGGATGGCCCTGACGCGGTTCCGGGGTGACGGCCTTCGTGACAATGCCGCCGAGCAGGTCGAGATCAATGACGCGATCGAGCTCCCGGCCGAAGCCGGCGGTCCCAGCGGCAAGCAAAATCGGATTTTGGAAATCGGTCCCGAAGAGATTCACCGCACTCACGGGCGCTCCGGCAGCTTCGGCCGGTCGCGATCGGGACGCGCAGCCCCCCCCCTCACCGGCGCACGGTGTTCCGGTTCGTCGAGCCACGGACCCCGAGGACCCGGAATCGGAGCGTCAAAGCGCGCTCCGGAGGAAGCGGTCGTGCTCTGCGCGAATTGCACACCGAGCTCGCGCGCGAGGGAGTCCTCCGCCGCCGCGTAGGCGACGCTTGGCTCTCCATGGAACACCCGCGTATAGGGCGACGCGGCGTAGCGCGTGTCCAAGACCTGCGCAATCGAATCACGGCGGTCGGGCAGGAGCGCGAGCGCCGCCACCAGCGCTTTGGGGGCGTAGAGCGAGCCCGTATCTCCGGCCGTCACATCGAGGAAGAGCTGGCCGGCGAGCGCAGGGGCACCCAGCGAATCGCGCGCCAGCTCAGCCATGCGGAAGCGCATGCCCGGCGTCTCGGGGACCGGGATGACGGCGGTGACGAGATCGTGCCAGCGCTTCGCCGCCGCGCCGCCGGCGACGCGCTGGAGCCGCGCCAGCTCGGCCGCGACCGGCGGCAGGTCACGGCGGCCGGTCGCCCGCGCGATCACGACGCGTTGCTGGCCGACGAGCGCCAGTCCCGCCTCGGCGGTTTCGACCGGAGCGATGACGGCCGCGCGTCGATACCGCGCCGCTGCCGCGTCGTAGTCAGCGTGCGCGAGACGACGCTCGGCGTCCGCGATCAGCAGCTTGGCCTGCTCCGTGGGCGGCAAGCGGACGCGCCCGAGCATGCGATCCAACGCCGCAGACGCCGCGTCGGGTCCGCCGGTCGCGGCGAGTTGTGCGAGAAGATCCGCCCGATCGGACTCGAATCGTGGACTGTTGTCGAGCGCGTTGAGCACGGTCGTCGCGTCGGCCGGTCGCCCGGCCAACAGGTGCGCGCGCACCAGCGCCGGAAGGGCGGCCGGCTCCCGCGATCGTTCGAAATGCTTCACGGCAGCGTCATAATCGAACTGCTGCACCGCCGCCTCCCCCACCAAGTACTCGGCGCGCGAGCGGCGGCCGCCATCTTTGGACGCGAGCGGCAGCGCCAGCGCCGCGGCGGCCTGCTGCGGATGGCGTGCGGCGAGCGCGCACTGGGCCGTCGCGAGCTCCACCCGCTCCCGCAGCGCCGGTTCCTTCACACTCGTGTCGGCTCGCGCGATTGGCTCGGCGGCATCCTGGCACGCGCCGGATCGGGCCATCCCCTCGACCTGCAGAACCAGCGCGTCGTCAGCCCAACGGCTGCGTGGATGACGCTGCACGACCGCTTCGGCTTTGGCGGCGGCAAGCGCCCACTGGGCGCGCGCTTCGGAGACGTGCCCGCGCTCCTCGAGGTGCCGCGCATCCGAGGCATAATGCTCGGCACTCCACATGGCGTTGTAGTAGGCGCAACCCGCCATCGACCAGCTCAAGACCAATGCGCTCCAGCTCCGGCCGGTCATCGCGCCTGCCCGCCTCCGGTCCCCACCGCGAGCTTGCGCTCGAACTCGAGCAGATAGGCGACGATGCCGTCCGCGATCGCGGTGGCGATCTTGTGTTGTCCCTGGCTCGAGGCGAGGAACGCGCCGTCGCCAGGGTTCGTGGCGAATCCGGCTTCGACGAGAATCGCGGGCCGGCGCGCCGCTGCCAGCACCAGGAATGGACCCTGCTGGACGCCGCGGTTTTCACCGGGATGAATCCCCGCCACTTTGCCCTGCACCAGCTCGGCGAGGCGCGCCGACTCGCGGAGATACTCGTTCAGCTGCAAGTCGTGCAGAATGAAGCCGAGCGACCCGCCCCCGTCGAGCCCGGGCGCCGTCTCGAAGCGCAGCGCGGCGTTTTCCATCTGCGCCACGCGCTTCTGGTCTTCGGTCTTGGCGTCGGAGACGAAATACGTCTCCACGCCGTTCACCTGTGTCTGCCGCCGGCCGGCGGGCATCGCATTGACGTGGATGCTGACGAACAGATCGCAATCGGCGCGGCAGAACAACGGCCGGTTCGCCAGGTCGATCAGCGTGTCCGTGGCGCGCGTGAGCACCACATTCAGGCCACGTCGTATCAGCTCGGCGCGCAGCAGCTCGCGAGCAGGCGCGGCACGTGATCGGTGAGCCAGTGCAGCGGCAGGAAGAGGGTATCCCGGGCGACGTACGGCGCCCCAACCAGCGGATACGCCGCCCCTTCGTAACGCACAAAGGGCGACCCGATATCGAAGTCGAAGCTGCGATCACCCAACGTCACATGCGCGGACGACCCGTCCAGGGATACCGTCAACCCGAGGGGCTGAGCGAGCAGGACGGCCGCGACCGCGGCCGCACCCTGTTCATTCATCACGGGAATGCTGACCTGGCCGCGCGGCGTGGCAATCAAGACCTGCTGCGGCACCAGGGCGGCGAGGAGCAGGAGAACCGTCATGACCGTCTCCCCTTCACGACCCGCGCCATCTCGCGTTCAGCGACACGCCGTTTCAAGTCCTCACGCTTGTCATGCGCCTTCTTGGCTTTGGCGAGCGCGATCGCGACCTTGGCCAATCCGTCCTTGAAGTAGACCTCGAGCGGCACGACGGTCAGACCCTTCTGGGTCGTCGCGCCCAGCAGCTTGCGGATTTCGCGCTTATGAAGGAGGAGCTTTCGGGAGCGGGCCGGCGGCGGATTGTTGTAGCTGCCCGGTCCGTAGTGTGCGATCGTCATTCCTTCGAGCCAGACTTCGCCGTTGCGCACATGCGCGTACGCTTCACTCAAGCTCGCTTTACGATCACGCAGCGACTTGACCTCGGTGCCGCTCAGCACGAGACCCGCCTCCCACGTTTCCAGGAGATGGTAGTCGTGCCGGGCTTTGGGGTTCCTGGCGATGGATATTTTTTCCACGCTATCGCAGGCAAGATACGCATTGACTTGGGGTTATACAACGATCTAGATTGCCGTTCCTCAAAAATTTCGCCGAAGTGGTGGAACTGGTAGACGCGCTGGCTTCAGGAGCCAGTGGGCGCAAGCCCGTGGGGGTTCGAGTCCCCCCTTCGGCACTCAGTATCTCGGGACCTCTGCATCCACCTCGCGTGACCAGGCGTCGATTCCTCCCGCCAAACTGCGCACGTTCGCGAATCCTGCTCCTTTGAGAATCTCGCGCGCCTGGAGTGAGCGTTGGCCGTGATGGCAATGCGTCACGATCTCTGCGTGCCCCGGCAGCTCGGCTAGCCGGCGCGGCAGCTCGCGCAGCGGAATCAGCCGGGCACCTTCGATGCGGGCGATTTGCGCCTCGGGCGGTTCGCGGACGTCGAGCAGCACGAGGTCCGGCTTGGAGCCGCGCTCGCGTTGCAGCTCTCGAGCACTGATCTCCGCCCCATCCCCCGTCCCTCGTCCCCCTTCCCCGCAAAACGCCTCGTAATCGATCAACTCCTTCACGGTTGGATGCTCACCGCAGACGGGGCACTCGGGATCCTTTTCGAGCGCCAACTCTCGGAACTGCATCCGCCGGCCATCGAACAACAGCAGCCGGCCGATCAACGGCTCGCCGAACCCCACGATCAGCTTGATCGCGTCGAGGGCCTGCAGCGATCCGATGATTCCCGGCAGGACGCCGAGCACTCCACCCTCGGCGCACGACGGCACGAGATCGGGCGGCGGCGGCTCGGCGTAGAGGCAGCGATAGCATGGCCCCTGCTTCGAGTAAAACACTGCCGCCTGCCCATCGAACCGGAACACCGACCCGTACACATCGGGCTTGCCCAGCAGCACGCAGGCGTCGTTGACGAGGTAGCGGGTGGGAAAGTTGTCGGATCCGTCGACGACGATGTCGAAGTCGCGAAGGATGGTGAGGGCGTTGGCCGACGTGAGACGCTCGGCGAACGTCTCGAGCTGCACATGTGGGTTGATGTCGCGCAGGCGCGCCCGCGCCGATTCCGTTTTCGCGCTGCCGATGCCGGACGTGCCGTGGAGGATTTGGCGCTGCAGGTTGCTGCGATCGACGAGATCGAAGTCCACGAGTCCCAGCGTGCCCACGCCGGCGGCGGCGAGATACAACGCCGCCGGCGATCCCAGCCCGCCCGCGCCGATAAGCAGGACGCGCGCGTCGCGCAGCTTCGCTTGGCCTTCGAGACCTACATCGGGAAGCGTGAGGTGCCGGGAGTACCGCAGCAGCTCCTCAGGCGACAGCGTCGTCAATGGACGGACGCTACCCCGGCGATCTGATAGACCTGTGGCTCGGCATGTTGGAGGTCGGCCAGGCTCACGCTGGCGAGGACTTCGTTGATGCGCCGCTCGAGCATGCGCCAGACGGGACGAATGCTGCAGGCGGTCGCCGGATCGCAGCGCTCATCGTCCACACGGTGGAGGTCGCAGTTTACCTCGAAGGTCACATGCTCCGACGCTTCGATGACATCCTTCACGCTGACGTCCTGGGCGGGGCGCGCCAGCAGGTACCCGCCACGGGCGCCACGCACCGATTCGACCAAACCGGCGCGCCGCAGGCGCAACAGGATCTGTTCGACGTAATCGTGCGGGAGGCGTTCCTGCTCGGATAGCTCGCGGGCGGCGACGGGGCCCTGCCCCGACCGCCGGGCGAGATGAATTGAAACGATGAGGCCGTATTCCGCCCAGGTTGTAACGCGCATGGCCGGAATATGCGAGAGGGGTTATCGGGATTCAATGGGCGGGCTTACGCTGACCCCAGCCTGCAGGAGGAACGCGTTGCGATCGCTCCCGGCATTGCGCTGGAGCCACAGCACCCGGGCGTTGACGTTCCACATCAACGAATGACCGTGGACGATGTCGGCGCCAAGTCCGGCATGCGCGCCCTGACCGATGCCGCGATCGTCGCCGAGTACCGGGAACCCCGCGAGTAAAAACCCGATGTCGAGATACAAGCGCCCCCAGGCGGGATGCAGAGACGGTTCATACGCGGGGGCGAACAGCACGGCATACGGCTCGCAATTGCTCGGGCAGCCCGTTGTCACGCGCAACGGGGCGTAGTCGATCTGCAGGCCGAGCGAGCCGGCCTTCTTGGTATCGCGCCGGAATCGGACACCGAGCGTTGGGCCTCGCCCTTCCATCGGCCCGCCGACGCGTGCCAGGATCCCGACCGCGGGACCAAGGGTGCCGTTGAGCAATTGCGTCTGGTGTGGCTTCCCAAACGCGAGCGATACGTTGGCCCGGCCCTCCAGCGCCTGAATCGCGCTGTTGGGCACCTGAAAGAAGCGGCCTTCGACGAGGGCGGCGGCCTGCGCGCCGATGTTCAATCGCACCCCGAGACCGAACCCCAGCCCGAATTCGTTGGTCGGCGTGGGCGGGGGAGTTGCGAGTCCGCAGCCGAGCAGCTTGATGTCCTGATCGGTGACGCGCGCCAGCCCGATGGCGGTCGACGCGAACGGTGCGACGCCTTTGGGTCCTACCGGATAGTAGTTCGACTCCACGCCAACGAACGTCAGCCTGCGCACACAGTTGTCGCTCGACAGATCACCGTACCGCGAAACGGCGACACCAATTTCGCCGTCATCGCCGGAGAGCAACGCGAAGCTGCCGCCGAATGAGGTGAACGAATGACTGCCGCCGGAGCCGTCTTCGATCGAGATCGTCGAAACGGTGGGACCGATGCGCGCGCGCCGTTGGGCGGCGGCACCGCCCGGGGACCCGACTGCGAGCGCGACGAGGACGAGCGTCAGGGTACGCATGACGAGACTTCTATCGCTCACTTCACGAGCAAACCCACCACCAGCCCGGCCGCGTTCATGCGGATCAGCCACGCCCAGCAGGTCGCCATCTGCAGCGGCTTCGCCTTGACGTACCACACGCTGCTGCCGACCATCGCGAGACAAATCGTCGGCAACCACAGCACAGTGGCGAACTCCATACCGGCGAGCGGGCCGCCGCCGCTGACCCACAACGCGCCGCGGAAACGGCCGTAGAACCACGCGAACAGCAGGCCGAACGCGAGCGACAGCAACGCCGACTTCACCAACGCCGGGCCCATGAAGCGCTTCATCTCCTCCGGCGTCATCTGCGTGGCAAATGCCGCTCCGGCGGTGTTGAACACCTTGCTCCACACGACCCAGTCCACGAGGTACGCCACGACGCCTGCGATCAATCCGGCGATCCAGTTCATGCGCGCGTCTCCGTTGTGAGAGTCACTGCTTCTTCCGCTCCCCCGGCACGCCCAGCTCCGTCATCGCCCGCAAATCGAGGACCTCGTCGAGCTCCTTTCCTTTCAACAATCCCTTCTCGATCACCAGCTGGCGCACGGTGACATTCTTCGCCACGGCCTCCTTCGCCAACTTCGCGGCTTCGGCGTAGCCGATCTTGGGGGCGAGCGCCGTGACGAGCGCCGGGCTGCGCTCCAGCCAGTGCGCGCTCTGCGCGGCGTCGGCGGCGATGCCCTCGACGCAGCGCTCCGCCAGCACGCGCGTGGCGTTGCTGAGGATCATCATCGACATCAGGATGTTGTGGGCGATGACGGGCATCATGACGTTCAATTCGAGCTGCCCCGCCTCCGCGGCCGTGGTGACGGTGACATCGTTGCCGATCACCTGGAAGCAGACCTGATTCACCATCTCGGGAATGGAAGGATTCACTTTCCCCGGCATGATGCTCGACCCGGGTTGCACCGCAGGAAGCAGAATCTCGGCGAAGCCGGTGCGTGGCCCCGACGCGAGCAGGCGCAAATCGCCGGCGATTTTTCCGAGATCGGCGGCGTACGTCCGCAGGGCGCCCGAAAAGGCCGCCGCATCGCCCAGCGACTGCATCAATTGCACGCGGTCCTTGCCTTCGCGCAGCTCGAGGCCGGTCATCGCGCGGAGATGCGTGACCATGAGCGCCGGGTACTGCGGCTCCGCATTGAGCCCCGTACCCACGGCCGTACCGCCGATGCCGAGATCGCGCAGATCGTCGGCGGCGCGCGTGATCCGGTCGCGGTTGCGCTCGACGGTGTGCCCGAACGCGGTGAATTCCTGGCCGAGGCGGATCGGCGTCGCGTCCTGCAGGTGCGTCCGTCCTGATTTCACGATATTGTCAAACGCCTTGCCCTTCGCGAGGAATGCGCGCGCCAGCCGCGTGAGCGACTCCGTGAGCGCCGGCAGCTGCGACAGCGCGCCGAGCCGGATGGCGGTGGGAATCACGTCGTTGGTCGACTGCGCCATGTTGACGTGATCGTTCGGATGCACCGGCTTGTAGTCGCCCCGCTTGCCGCCGAGCAGCTCATTGGCGCGGTTGGCGAGCACCTCGTTCCCGTTCATGTTGTGCGACGTGCCCGCACCGGCCTGATAGGGGTCTACGACGAACTGGTCGCGGTGGCCCCCGGCAAGCACCTCGTCGGCCGCCGCGATGATCGCGTCGGCGAGCTTGCGCTCGAGACGTCCGGTTTCGCGATGGGTGAGCGCGGCGGCTTTCTTGATGAGGATGACGGCGTCGACGAAGGCGGGGAGAGGTCGCAGATTGGAGATGGGGAAGTTTTGCCGTGCCCGTTCGGTCTGGATGCCCCACAGCGCCTCAGTGGGGACCGGCAGCTCCCCGAGGGGATCACGTTCGATACGCGTTTGACCCACCGCCCCTCCGTCGATTCGACCGCCGTCCGTCTCGAGCCAGGAATCGCCCATGGAATCCCGTGAATTGATTCAGCATCTGCCGGACCGCGCCACGTTTCGACCCGACGCCATGACGAAGGTCGACTGTTTCCGATCGCATCGGCTCATCGTCGGGCTCAACTGCCTCGAGCCGGGTCAGGCGCAGGCCGCTCACACCCACGCCGGCGCCGACAAATTCTATGTAGTGCTACGCGGAAAGGCCACTTTCCTCATCGGCGAGCGCGAGGTCCGCGCCGGCCCCGGCGATTTCGTTGCCGCGCCCGCGGGCATTCCACACGGCATAGCACGCGCCGAGGAGCGCACGATCGTGTTGATGGCGATGGCCCCGGCCCCTACCGGGGGGGGCGCCGAAACCAACCGACGGTGAACAGCTCCTTGGCGGCAGCCGCGCCATGCGTGCGCACCAGCAGGTACATGCCGAGCACGGTCAGCAGGATCGTCGTGTAGAACCGCCAGAGCAGCAGCATCGTCACCTGATGGCCGGGCCCGAAGTCTCCCGCGAAGCCCGACAGGAAAGCCACCTCGATGCCGCCCCCACCGGACGGCAGCGGCACCACCAGCGGCGCGTGCAACAGCGCCAACGATCCGAACAACATGACGCTGAACGACGGCGCCACGGGATGCCCCCAGACCAGCGCCGGCAGAATCAACGCACGCGCGGCCAGGCTGACGACGGTCAGCAACGCGCCTCCAAACAACACCCACCACGGTGCCCGGCGCACGTGCGCCAGCGCGACACGCCATTGCCGCCGCACGCGATGCCGGATCGCGCCAGGCCGCACCAACCGCTGCAGCGTCCAGATGACGAGCAGCGCGACGAGGGCGATCAGCTCGAACCCGAGCAGATCGCGCGCCAGGCTGTGCGTCAGGAACCGATCCGCCGCCTGGCTCCAGTCGGGGACGTAGTACGCGACCAGCGCCACCGCCACGACGCCGAACACGGGCCATTCGGCGGCGACCTCAACCCCCAACGCCACCAGCGCCGTGACGACCCGCAACCCGGACCACGTCATGCCGAGCAACCGCGCCGGCTCCCCGCCGAGGCGGTTCGGGGTGAACGTCGAGGCCGCTTCGCCGTAGAGGTTCAAGCGCAGCGCATCGAGGAACGTCAGGCGTCCGCCGGCGGCCGAGCTGGCGAGCTGAATGCGCCCCGCACGGGCCGCGCAGTCGATCGCGAGCAGCACGATGGCGAGGAGGTGGTTCAATCAGAACAATCGCCGAGCGGATACAGGAACCCGCAATTCGGACACGGATTCTTGCAGCCCCAGGGCTTCGGTTGTACGTCGGCACCGCAGCGCATGCACCGCGGCCGAGGTTTAGGCGCTGCGGTAGATGCGGTTGAGGAAGGGATTGGTTTGGCGCTCCCGTCCGATGGTCGTTTCGGGTCCATGTCCGCTGTAAACGATGGTATCGTCGGGGAGCGGGAGCAACTCGCGCTCGATGCTGGCGATCAGCGTTTCGTAGTCGCCGCCTGGGAGGTCAGTTCGTCCAATCGATCCGGCGAACAGCACGTCGCCGGTGAAGACAACGCCATGGCCCACGAAGCAGACGCTTCCGGGAGAGTGCCCGGGCGCGTGGCGCACGTCAAAGCTCAGACCGCCGGCCTTCAGTTGCTCGCCGGCAACCAGGTCGCGGTCGGGAGCGGGCTGCTGCGCGGGCGGGGCGAGACCGAACCATGCCGCCTGCTCCGCAACACCGTCATACAGCGGGCGGTCAGCCGGATGCAGCCACACGATCGCCCCCGTCTGACGCGCGACTTCCGCCACGCCGAGCACGTGATCGACGTGCGCGTGGGTGAGCCAGATGGCCACGGGCTGCGCTCCCGCCTGCTCGATCTTACGGAGAATCAGGCCCGCTTCCTGGCCGGGATCGACGATGGCACACTGGTGCGTCTGCTCGTCGATGACGAGAAAACAGTTCTCAGCGAACATGCCGTTGGGGATGGGGACGGTCTTCACTTCTTGCCCTTCCCGTCGCCCTGCTGCTCGCGCAGGGACTTGAGGTACTTCTCGACCGCGATCGCCGCCGTCGTCGCATCTCCGACGGCCGTCGTGATCTGCCGCGTGACCTGACTCCGCACGTCGCCCGCGGCGAAGAGTCCGGCCATCGAGGTCATCATCCGGTTATCGGTGATCAGGTAGCCACCGACATCGTGGTCCACGTGCCCTTCGACGAGCTGGGTATTCGGCTTGAAGCCCGCGAAGATGAACACACCGCCCACGTCGAGATTGGAGCGCTCGCCCGTCGTGGTGTGCTCGAGCACCGCGTGCGTGACGCCCTTCACGTTGCCCACGATCTCCGGCACGATCGTGTTGCGAATGACCTCGATCTTCGGATTCGTGAACGCCCGCTGCTGCAGGAGTTTGGACGCGCGGAATTCGTCGCGGCGGTGCACCAGGTGCACCTTGCTCGCATAGCGCGTGAGATAGTCGGCTTCTTCGACGGCGGCATCGCCGCCGCCCACGACGGCGAGGCGCTCCCCTTTGAAGAACGCGCCGTCGCATACCGCGCAATACGAGACGCCCTTGCCGGCAAACTCCTTTTCGCCCGGCACGCCGAGTTTGACGGGGGTGCCGCCCGCGGTGAGGATCACGGCCTGACTGCGATAGACGTTGCCGCGCGCGGTGTGCACGTCGAACCAGCCGTCGGCGCCCTTGCTGATACGCTCGACGGTATCGGTCACGATCTCGGCGCCGAATTTCTTGGCGTGCTCGGCCATCTTCTGCGCGAGCTCCCACCCCTTGATGCTCTCGAAGCCGATGTAGTCTTCGATCAGATCGGTGTTGAGGAGCTCACCACCGGGCGCGCCACGCTCGATCGTGACGGCCGTGAGCATGCCGCGGCCGGCGTACAACGCGGCGCACAGCCCGGCGGGGCCGGCGCCCACAATGACGACGTCGTAAATGAGTGCGGTACGCTCAGTCATGGGTGTCTGAATTCCAGGCGCGGGGGATCCCCCTCCCCCGCCAGGGTGCGCGCCAACTGCGCGCGAAACCGAACCGTTTCGAATTCAATGTCTGGTCGCTGCGGGCCGGCCAGCTTCGCGAGCGCCGCCGCTCCAACCACAACCGTGCCGTGCCGGTTCCCGCGCGTCCGGTGCAGCAACGCGGCGGCCGCTTGAATGAGGCCCTGCCAGACCCGCGCCTCGTCTTTCTTAATAATAGAACGCCAGACTGTTTCCAACGCTTCGTGCGCCAACCAGAACTCACCCGTGTTAAAGAGATCCCTTGCGTTCTCCAAGTAGCGGCGCCGATCCTCGGGATTCACGTGCGTCGTGCGTCGTGCGTGGTGCGTGGGCCCAATTGCAGCAGATTCAGCGCACCGTGGCAGCTGGAGATGGTCCCGACCAGGATCTCAGCAGGGGCGCTTGTCGATCCGGCTTCCCGGACCAGCCGATCGCCGGCACGCACCGCGTCCGCCGCGAACATCCCGACGCCGAAAACCTGATGTTTGCACACGAACAACCGGACCGAGTCCGCCATCTCCCACGTGCGTGGCGCGCCGATCGCGGGACAGAGGGCGGGCTCGATGCAATGCGTCGGGCAGATCCAGTCCGCCCACGAGACGTAACGGGTGTGGTCCGATCCCGGTCGGTCATAGGGCGTCGGGAAGTCACCGGGTACGGGCGCGACCGAGACTACTCGACTCGGCCATCGTCCGCGCGCTCTGCGTAGCAGCCACTCAAACATGAGATGGGGCATGTGGGGGGACGGAACGATCTGATCAGCCCGTGCGTCGTGCGTCGTGCGTGGTGCGCCGGAAAGCCATTCGTCGAAGAACGACGTCCAATCTGTGGTGACGAATCTTCGATCTGAGGCTTCACCAAGGTCGCGCATGGCACGACAGGCGGGATTCCGATCGACAACGATGACAGTGCGATACTCGGCTTTGCCGCGCGCTTTGGCTTTCGCGAGCTGAGACGCGTAGAACGTGCCGTAGCAGCCGCCGCCGACCACCACGACGTCCCTCAGCGGATGAGTCTCCCTCCGTCCACGACCAGCACGGTCCCGGTGGCGTAATCGGTGCCGGCCAGGAGAAACCGTACCGCCGCGACGATGTCCGCCGGGGACCCCAGGCGCTCGAGCGGCGTGGTCTCACGAATGTGCTCGCGCGCCTGCGCATCCCAATCTTCCGGAAGCAGCACCGCCCCCGGGGCGACCGCGTTGACGGCAATGTCCGGTGCCAGCGCGCGGGCGAGCGCTTTCGTCAGCATGACGACGCCGGCTTTGCTGACGCAATGCGGGACATAGGCGGGCCAGGGCTCCAGCCCCGCGATGTCCGCCAGGTTGACGATCTTCCCCTTGGCGCGGCGCAGATGCGGAATGGCACCCTGCGAGACGAAGAACATGGCGCGCAGATTGAGATCGAGCGTCGCATCCCAACTCTCCGGCGTCACCGCCTCGACCGGCTGGCGCACCATGATGGCCGCGGAGTTGACCACGACGTCGAGGCGCTTGAAGGCGCGCGCCGCCTGATCGGCGAGGCCGCGTGCGGCCGCCGCATCGCTCAAGTCGGCCCGCAACAGCTCGGCTCGCCGGCCGGTGCCCCGTACGGCGCGCGCCGTCTCTTCCGCACCCGTTGCCGATCCGTGGTAGTGGACCGCGACGTCGCAACCGGATTCCGCCAGCCCGATGGCGATCGCCTGGCCGATCCGTTTTCCTGCTCCGGTCACGAGGGCGGCCGCACCTTCGAGCCGCACTAGTACGCCTTCCCCGTGACCGGCACGATCTGCCCCGTAATCGCGCTGGCTTCGTCGCTCGCGAGGAACAGCACGGTATTCACGACCTCGTCCAGCTCGACGAGCGGGGTCTTGGTGTCCGCCATCTGGGCGACGTTGTCGGCGGTCCGGACCGTGGCGGGCGCCACGGCGTTCACGCGGACATTCGCGTCGCGGTATTCCCGCGCGAGCTCGCGCGTGAGGCCGGCCACCGCCGACTTCGCGGCGCTGTAGGCCGACATGTGCATCAGGGAACGGACGACGGCGATGGACGCAAAGTTGACGATCGCGCCGCTGCCGCGGGACAACAGCAGCGGCATGGCCGCCTGGCACATGAAGAACGCCGTCTTGAAGTTGACGGCAATCTCGCGGTCGAGAATCTCGGGCTTCACTTCGGTGAACGGGCCGAAGCTGAAGAATCCACCCGCCACGTTGACGACGATGTCGAGGCCGCCGAAGTGCGACTGCGCCGCCGCGGTTGCCGCGCGCGCGGCATCCGGCTGCGTGAGGTCACCGGCCGACGCTTTGGCGGCAATGCCCTCCGCGGCAAACTCCTTGACGCGATCGGCCAGGCCGACCGCGTTGACGTCCGCCAGCAGCAACTTCGCGCCCGCGCGTCCGAAGCCGCGCGCTACCGCATGGCCGATCTGGCCGACCCGGCCGACGCCCGTGATGAGCGCGACCTTGCCATGCAGATCAGCGGGCACCGACGATGTCGTCCACGGGAGGGGCGCCACGCTGCGCGAATCGGATGGTTCCGTCCCGGCCGATGACGTAGACGGTCCGCTGAATTCCTTTGCCATCGTCCTTCAGCGCGTGGTAGGCGCCGGCGATCGACCGCTCGGGATCGGAGAGGAGCGGAAAGTTGAACCGCATCTTCTCGACATAGCTGCGATGGCTGTCGACGCCGGCGGGGTTCACGCCCAGCGGCTGCATCGTGGCGGCAGTGAATTTGGCGATCTCATCGCGCACGGCGGAGAGTTGGCGGTTTCAGCCGGGGGTATTGTTGCCCGGATAGAAGACCAGCGCCACCGGCCCGTGCTTCAACAGGTCGCCGAGCGCGTAGGTCTTGCCGTCGGACGCCGCCGCGTTGAACGCCGGTGCCGTGCTGCCGATCGGTAGCGGTTCACTCATGTCCTTCCCGCCCTCCCCGTTTTCTTCGTTGTGAGCTCCAGCCGGTGTTCGAGCTGCTCGAGCCACGTGTCGGGCACGCGCATCCCGCCCAACGGGGCGTGGCTTTCGCCGTACTCGCTCTCGCCGTGCCAGTCGGATCCGCCGCTGATGCCGAGGCCCAGCCGTTCAGCGATCTTGGTGAGCCGCTGTTCGACCGCGGGCGCGTGGCTCGGGTGCCGCACCTCGACGCCATCGAGTCCCTGATCCTGAAAGATGCGGATCTGGGCCTCCGTCCCATGATCACCCAGATGCGCCGCGACCGTGAGTCCGCCGACGTCGTGCACCAATGCGGTGACCTCGTCGAGCCTGGGCAACGGCTTCTCGACGTAGGCGGCCCGGCCGCGGCCGAGGTAGCGCCGGAAGGCGTCGCTGATGGTGTCGCACACGCCCACGTCGACGAGCGCGCGGGCGACGTGCGGGCGCCCCAACGCCCCCCCCCCTCCTCCCCCGTCGCCGCCCATGAGCTGCGCCTCCACGTCGTCGAGCTCGATCGCGACACCGAGGCCCTGCAGCTTGGCGACGATCTGTTCGCCGCGACGGCGGCGCGCGGCCCGCGTGTCGCGCAGAAACCCCTGCAGCCGCTCGTGCTCCGACGGCAGGAACAGCGCGAGCACGTGCAGCTCGCCCCACGGGGCGCGCACGCTGAACTCGCATCCCGGAATCACGCGGACGCCGAGCTTCGCGCCTTCGTGCGCGGCGCCGGCCACGCCGTCGGTGGTGTCGTGATCCGTCAGCGCGATGGCCGCGAGATCGGCGGCGTGTGCCCGGCGCGCGACTTCCGGCGGCTCACACTCGCCGTCGGAGGCCGTCGAATGGCAATGCAGATCAATGTGCGGCGTAATCGGCCTCGGGGGCGGTCCACGCGGGCTGCGACTGGCGGAACAGCTCCAGCAGCTCGCGCTCAGAGAGCTCGGCGAACGCGCGATCGCTTGCGCGAGCGCCGAGCGGCGAGAAATGGGTCACGCGGCGGCGGCGCTGCGGCCCGGTGCCGTGCTCGAAGATGAGGCCGAGCTGATCCCGGCCATAGACCGTCACGCGGCCGGAGGGATACACCTCCCAGCGGTGGCCTTCTACTGTGATCGTTCGGCGGGCCATACGCTCACCTCCGACCAAAGCTCCCACGCATCGGGCGCGTACGTCGCCAACGCCTGGAGCCGCTTTTCGAGCTGGATCTCCTCCGGCAAACGCGATGCCTGGGCGCGGTGCGACATCTCGGTCGGGCTCTCCGAGAACTCGATGAACAGGCGCGGATCCTTGGCGTTGCGGTACAGCCAGATCCGCTGCCCGCGCGCCTCGGCGAACTGGCTGAGCTCCCGCAGCGTGTTCACGTACTCCGTCTCATTCTGCGTGGGCACGCGCACGCGCGCGGCAGTCAAGACTTTCGGCATGCTCACACCGCTCCCTCAGGAAAGTCCTGCAGCAGCCGCTTGACGTCGGCCAGGAACTTGTCGGCATCGGCGCCGTCCACCACGCGATGGTCGTAGGACATCGTCAGCATCCCCATCGTGCGGATGGCGATGGAGTCCGCGCCGTCAGCCGTCACGACCTTGGGACGCTTCTCGATCGCGCCGACGCCAAGGATCGCGACCTGCGGCTGGTTGATGATCGGAATGCCGGCGAACGGCCCAAACCCGCCCGGATTGGTGATCGTGAACGTGCCGCGCTGAATGTCGTCGGGCAACAGCTTCTTGGTGCGGGCGCGCTCACCCAGGTCGTTGATCGCCCGCGCGATGCCGATGAGCGACAGCTCGTCGGCATGCTTGATCACCGGCACGATCAGGCCCCAGTCGAGCGCCACCGCGATGCCGATGTTGACCTCCGCACGGTAAATCGTGCTGTCGCCTGAGACCGCAGCATTCACGACCGGATGCTGGCGCAGGTTCTCGGCGCAGGCCTTCGCGATAAATGCGAGGAACGTGAGATTCACGCCGCGTTCGGCATAGCTCTGCTTGGCTTTGCCGCGCAGCTGCGCCACGCGCGTGAAGTCCACCTCGAAGAAGCTGGCGACGTGCGCCGACACGCGCTTCGACATCACCATGTGGTCGGCGGTGATCTTGCGGATCTTGGACCACGGCTCGACGCGGTCGCCGGGCCACGCGTCGACGGTGGGGTGCTCGACGGCACCGGGAGCGGAGCGCGGGGAGCGGGGAGCACTCGCCGCAGCCGCCGGCGCGCGCTCGATGTAGCCGAGGATGTCCTGCTTCGTCACACGGCCCGCCAAGCCGCTGCCCGGAATGCGCGAGATGTCGACGCTGTGCTCCGCTGCAATCTTGCGGACGAGGGGCGTGGATTTGGTCCGCAACCGTTCCTCAGCGGTTTTAACACCACCACCGTCGCCGTCGCTGCGCTTCACTGTCGGGGCTGGTGCTGTGGGCGCCGCAGCTCTAGGAGCCTCAGGTTTCGGTGCGGGCGGCGGTGGCGCTTGAGACTTCGGCGGCTCGGCTGGTTTTGACGCCGTCGCTCCTGCTTCCGTCTCGAGAACGGCGACCAGCGTCTGCACCGGCACCGTCTGCCCCTCCTGCACCTTGATCTCAGCAAGCACGCCGGCGGCTGGCGCCGGAATTTCCGCGTCGACTTTGTCGGTCGAGATTTCGAACAGGGGCTCGTCCCGTTTCACCGTGTCGCCGACTTTCTTGAGCCACTTGCTCAAGGTGCCTTCGGCGATCGACTCGCCCATCTGCGGCATCAACACATCCACACGTGCCATTGTCGCTCCGTCAGTACGCCGCGAGCCAGCGCGCGGCCTTCGCAATGTCGTCCGTCTGAGGCAACACGAAGTCTTCCAGCGTCGGCGCATACGGCAGCGGCACGTCGTGAGCGGTCACGCGCATGATGGGCCCGTCGAGCCACTCGAACGCCTGTTCGTTGATCCGCGCGGCGATCTCGCCCGCGATGCCGCCCGTGCGCGTGTCTTCGTGCACGATCAGCACCTTGTTCGTCTTTTTTACCGTGGCGACGATCGCGGCGTCGTCCAGCGGCAGCAGCGTGCGCAAGTCGAGCACCTCGACCGATACGCCGTCTTCCGTAGCGAGCCGTTCCGCCGCTTCGAGCGATTTCCACAGCGTCGCGCCGTAACTGATGATGGAAAGATTGATGATGGAAAGATGCTTCCCTTCGCGCGCCAGGCGAGCCTGCCCGATGGGGGTCAGGATCTCTTCGCCCTCGGGCAGCTGTTCCTTGATCCTGCGGTACAGCCACTTGTGCTCGAGATAGAGCACCGGGTCCTCGTCGCGGATCGACGATTTGATGAGGCCCTTGGCGTCTCGCACCGTCGCCGGATAGACGATCTTGAGGCCCGGAGTGTGGAGAAAGGCGGCCTCCGGGTTCTGGGAGTGGAACGGGCCGCCGCGCACGTAGCCGCCGCACGGCCCGCGCACCACCATCGGTGTCGCCAGTCCCGCCCGGTAGCGCGCGGTGGCGACGTAGTTGGTCAGCATGTCGTAGGCGCACGAGATGAAGTCGATGAACTGCATCTCGGCAACGGGGCGCAGCCCCATGTGCGCTGCCCCCGCTGCGGCACCGACGATCGCGGCTTCAGAGATCGGCGTATCGATCACGCGCGACTCGCCGAATTTCTTCGCGAACCCGTCGGTGACTTTGAACGCCCCGCCGTACAACCCGACGTCCTCGCCGAGAATGAAGACGCGCTCGTCGCGCTCCATCTCCTCCCACAGCCCCTGGCGTAAAGCTTCGAGAAACGTGACTTCAGCCATCACAGCACCTTGAACCAGAGTTTGTCGGCAGCGGGCGGATCGACGTAGACGCCGGGCAACGCAGTCTCGGCCTCGGGCAGCGGCTCGTCGACGCACGCATCCGTCGCCTGGTCCACTTCGACGCGCACGCGGTCGTCGATGTCCTTCACGTCAGCTTCAGCAACGAGGTCGCCAGCGAGCAGGCGCTGCACGTAGCGATCGACAGGGTCATTCTCGGTGGCCCAGCGGTCCAGATCGGCTTTCGGGACGTAATGCTGATCGTCGTGCTCGGCGTGCCCTTTGCGGCGGTAGGTCTTCACTTCGATGAAATGGACGCCCTTCCCACGCCGCGCCCGCTCGACCGCGAATTTCGTCGCTTCATACACCGCGAACACGTCGTTACCGTCCACGGTGACGGACGGAACGCCGTATCCCTTGGCCTTCTCAGCGAGGTCCTTCACGGCGAATTGCTTTACTGGCGGCGTCGAGTAGGCCCAATGGTTGTACTCGCCGATGACCACGAGTGGCAACCGCTGGACGGCGGCGAAGTTCAATCCCTCGTGGAACGTGCCGGTCGACGTGCCGCCATCCCCGATGTACACCAGTCCGACGCGTGGCTCCCGGCGCAGCTTGAACGTCAGCGCGATGCCGGCCATCACGGGGATCATGTCCCCGAGGTGCGAGATCTGGCCGAGGTAGCCTTTCTCGAGGTCGTTGAAATGGACGTTCAGCTCGCGGCCGTGGGTCGGGCTGTCGGCCTTGGCCATGTACTGCCGCAGGATCTCGAGCGGCTGGGCCCCCATCACCAGCAGCGAACCGAGGTTACGAATCAGGGGCGAGAGGATGTCCTTGTGGCGGCCACGCTCCAGCGCATACGCCGACGCGACCGACTCGCCTTCCTGGCCGAGGGAGCGGAACAGCCCCCCGATGACCTTGGTCTGCCGGTAGAGGGCGACCAGGCGCTCTTCCAGCGTCCGCGTGAGTCGCAGGTAGTAATAGATCTCGAGGAGCTGGTCGGCCGAGAGGACCACCCCGGAGGAGGTGGCTGCCGTCGGCCGCGTCGCAGGAAGAGCCATGGCCCTACATTATAGCGGGAGGGGGAAAGCCATGGCGACCGTCAAACTGCGCGTCACGGGAATGACTTGCGGCCACTGCCAAGCCAAGGTCGAGCAGGCATTGAAGGGTGTGATTGGGGTCTATTCGGCGATCATCGACTTGCCGGACGGCGAAGCGGAAATCGATTTCGACGACGACTCGGTGACGACCGATCAGCTCGTCGCGGCGGTGGCCAAAGCGGGCTACGGAGCGAAAGTCGCGGGCTAGTACGCGCCGCGCATCACATGCGCCGGCTCGACGAGCTTGTGGACCTCGGCCAGAAACCGCTTCGCGAGCTTGTCGAGCTCTGATTCTCCCACCTGATCCGTCGCCACTTCCACGAACGTGTAGTGACCGCCTTCGGGCCGCGCGCTGATCGTGATGCGGCCCAGCGTGCCATGATACGCCCGCCGGCGCGGCGACTCCTCGGCCGGCGCCAGCCGCCCACCGAAGAAGCTCTTGGCCACGTCGAGCACCGCTTCGGGGCTCGCGCTAGTTCTGTGGAAGTATCGCATGCGTCGCCACTCCCAGAGTTTTGAATCTGCGCAGCGTCAGACTGTTCAGCACCACCGACAGACTCGACCACGCCATCGCGGCGCTCGCGAGCACCGGCGACAAGAGCCAGCCCGTCACAGGATACAGCACACCGGCGGCAATGGGAATGAGCAGCACGTTGTAACCAAACGCCCAAATCAGATTCCAGCGAATGGTCCGCATGGTGCGACGCGCCAGCTCGATCGCGATGAACACGGCACGCAAATCACCCCGGATCAGCGTCACATCCGACGCCTCCATGGCGATGTCGGTGCCGGTGCCGATCGCGATGCCGATGTTCGCCTGCGCCAGCGCCGGCGCGTCGTTGATGCCGTCGCCGACCATGACGATGTCTCCGCCCTGACGCTGCAGCTTCTTCACGAGATCCGCTTTCTGCGACGGTAACACTTCAGCGATCACCTCGTCGATCCCGACCTCGGCTGCGACGGCTTCTGCGCCCTTGCGCGAATCTCCCGAGACCATGACGGCCGGAATTCCGCGGCGCTTCAACAGCTCCACCGCCGTCTTCGAGGTCGGCTTGATCGGATCGGAGATCGCGATGACGGCGTAGACCGTGTTGTTCACGACGCAGATCACCGGGGAGCGGCCCTGCGCCGCGAGGCGATCGGCGTCGGCGCCGAGCGAACCCAGCTCGAGGCTGCGCTCGCGGGCATGGCGCAGCGAGATCACTTCGATGATGCGGCGGTCGACGGTGCCGCGCACGCCCCTGCCCTCCATCGCGGCGAATTTCTCGACCGGCAACAACGTGACTTGCTTGTCCTGCGCCGCCCTGAGGATCGCGAACGCGAGCGGGTGCTCCGAGCGCTGCTCGACGGAGGCGGCCCACTTCAACACATCGGCGGGGCTGATGGGCGTGCCGTCGGGCTTCTTGGCGGTGACGATGTGCGTGACGGCGGGCTTGCCCTCGGTGATCGTGCCGGTCTTGTCGAGCAGCACGGTCCGTGCCCGGGCGAGCCGCTCGAGCGCTTCGCCGCTGCGGATCAGGATGCCGTACTCCGCCGCCTTGCCGGTGCCGACGAGAATCGCGGTGGGCGTCGCCAGGCCCAGCGCGCACGGGCAGGCGACGATCAACACGGAAACGAAGGCGACCATCGCGTAGACCAGGGCCCTCACCTGGGGCTGCGGCCCGAGGCTGAACCAGGCGACGAACGCCGCGATCGCGAGCGCGATGACGATCGGGACAAAGACACCGGCGACGCGGTCGGCGAGCTTCTGGATCGGCGCCTTGGTCGCCTGGGCGTCTTCGACGAGCTGCACGATCTGGCCGAGCGCGGTCTCCTTGCCGACGCGCGTGGCGCGGAACGTGATGCTCCCCGTCGTGTTCAGCGTGCCGCCGATGACTTCATCCCCCGGCTTCTTCGCGACCGGCATCGGCTCGCCGGTGAGCATCGCCTCGTTCACCGCCGACGCGCCCTCGGTGACGATGCCGTCCACCGGGAGCTTCTCGCCCGGTTTGACGATCACGAGATCGCCAACCACGACGGCCTCGACCGGGAGCTCGGTCTCGTGCCCTTCGCGAACCACGTGCGCGGACTTCGCGCGCAGCGCCGCCAGGCGGCGGATCGCTTCGGAGGTGCGCCCCTTGGCGCGCGCCTCGAGCAGGCGGCCGAGCAGCACGAGCGCGATGATCGCGGCGACCGCCTCGTAGTACACGTCGGCGGGCAGTCCCGCGCGCAGGAACAGGTTCGGCGCGGCGGTCGCGACGAGGGAATACAGGTACGCCGCGCCGGTGCCGACGCCAATCAGCGTGTTCATGTCGGCCGTGCGGTGCCGGAATCCGCTCCACGTGCCCTTGTAGAACTGCTGGCCGGACCACACGACGACCGGGAGCGTGATCACGGCGAGACCCCACGTGATCCAGTCGAGGTGCAGGATCCAACCCCGGGCGGCGATCCAGTCGCGCAACGAGACGGCGAGGGGCATGAGCAGCCGGCCCAGCAGATCGACGTGCTTCATCGTGCCGTTGTCGCCCATGGGGCGATCGGCCATGAGCAGCATCGATCCAGCCATTGCGACCACGGTGACCACGGCGGCGACGACGAACTTCCAGGCGAGCGCGCGAATCTCCCGGCTGCGCGCAATGCGCTCGCGCTCCAGCGGATCTTCGGCCGCGATCGGCGCCGCGACCTCGAATCCGGCGTTCGCGACGGCCTTCTCCAGATCCTCCGCGCTCACGACGCCGGGGACGTAGTCGACGGTCGCGGTCTCCGTCGCCTGGTTGGCGACGGCGCGGATCACGCCGTTCACGCTCGCCAGGGATTTCTCGAGGGGGGCGACGCTGGGGGCGTAGTGCAGGTCGGTAATGCCGAACGTGACGCTTGCCTTGCCGCAATTGTAGCCGGCCTCGCGCACCGTCTTGATGAGCTGCCCGACATTCGTCTGCGCGGCATCGTATTCGATCGCCGCCTTGTTGGTCGCGAAATTGACGCCGGCCGAGGCCACACCCGTCGCGCCGGCGAGCGCCTCCTGCACCGTCGCGGCGCAGCTGGCGCAGGTCATCCCTTCGATCGGGAGCACGATCCGCGCCTTACTCATGGCTCGAGCCGTGGAACTTGTGCGGCGAGGACGCGGCGCGGCGCTCGCCCGGTGGCTCCACGACGAGCAGCCCTCGCAGCATGTTCATGCCGCAGCGGAAGGGATACTCGCCTGGTTGCTCGGGGGTGAACTCGATCGTGGTGGTCTGGAACGCAGGCAGCTGCTGATCGATGCCGAACCGCTCGAACACGACCCGCTCCGAGCAATCGGCGGTCTCGTCGCGGTAGAACTGCAACCGCACCGGCTTCCCCGCCTGCACGACGATCGTATCGGGCGTGTAGCCGCCTTTGACGATCACGCGGACCTCTTGCACGCCGCCGGCGACCGCCGTCGCCGCTACCGCGCTGCCGCGCGAGAAGAGGAAGTACCACAGCACCCAGACGATGGCGACGGCGCCGAGCGCCGTGACGGCGATCTGGGTGGAGGTCATGCGCCCCCCCCTCCCGTTAGCGGACCCGAGCCTTCGCGGGAGACGACTCGATGCGCATGGCGTAGAAGGAGCGCCACACGAACGCCAGCGCGATCACGAGGAAGGCGCCGGCGAGCACCAGGCTCAACGTGGCGCCGCGCTCGGCGGTCAGCGAGACCGCCAGCTCCACCGCCAGCAGACCGAACAAGGTGGTGAACTTGATGATCGGATTCATCGCCACTGAAGACGTATCCTTGAACGGATCGCCGACCGTGTCGCCGACGACGGTCGCGTCGTGCAGCGGCGTGCCCTTCTGCTTCAGCTCGGTTTCGACGATTTTCTTCGCATTGTCCCAGGCACCACCCGCATTGGCCATGAAGATGGCCTGATAGAGGCCGAACAGCGCGATCGAGATCAGGTAGCCGATGAAGTAGTACGGCTCGAAGAACGCGAACGCGAGCGTCGCGAAAAAGACGGTCAGGAAGATGTTGAACATCCCCTTCTGCGCGTACTGGGTACAGATCGCCACCACCTTCTTGCTGTCCGACACCGAGGCCTTGGTCGTGCCCTCGAGCCGGATGTTCGCCTTGATGAACTCGACGGCGCGATAGGCGCCGGTCGTCACGGCCTGCGTCGAGGCTCCCGTGAACCAGTAGATCACCGCGCCGCCGGTGATCAACCCGAGCAGGAACGGCGGGTGCAGGATCGACAGGTTGGACAGCAGCTCGGGCTGCAACCCGCGGGTGAGCGCCACGATGATGGAGAAAATCATGGTCGTGGCCCCCACGACCGCCGTGCCGATCAGCACGGGCTTGGCGGTCGCCTTGAACGTATTCCCCGCCCCGTCGTTCTCCTCGAGATTCTCCTTGGCCCGCGCGAAGTTCGGGTCGAACCCGAAGTCCTTCTTGATCTCGGCGCGGACGTTCGGGACTTGTTCGATCAACGACAGCTCATAGATCGATTGCGCGTTGTCGGTGACCGGTCCATAGGAATCGACCGCGATCGTCACCGGCCCCATGCCCAGAAACCCGAAGGCCACGAGCCCGAACGCGAACACGGCCGGCGCCAACATCAACCCGCTGAGTCCGGTCGTGCTCACACCATACGCGATCGCCATGAGGGTCATCATGGTCATCCCTAACCAGAACGCGCTGAAGTTCCCGGCGACGAAGCCGGAGAGGATGTTCAGCGAGGCGCCGCCCTCACGCGACGAGGTCACGATCTCGCGGGTGTGGCGCGAGCCGACCGAGGTGAACACCTTCACGAACTCCGGGATGATCGCGCCGGCCAGCGTGCCGCAGGTGATCACCAGCGACAGCTTCCACCACAGGGTGGCGTCGCCGCCGATGGTCGGGATCAGGAGCCGCGATGCGAGGAACGTGAGACCGACCGAGACGAGCGACGTCAGCCAGACGAGCGTCGTGAGCGGCGCCTCGTAGTTCATGTGGTCGGCGGTGCGGTACTTCGCCTTCGCGACGGCGGCGTTCAGGTAGTACGACACGCCCGAGGCGACGATCATCATCACGCGCATCGCGAAGATCCACACCAGCAGCTGCACCTTCACGAGCGGATCGTGCACCGCGAGCAGGATGAACGAGATGAGGGCGACGCCGGTCACGCCGTAGGTCTCGAAGCCGTCCGCGCTGGGGCCGACCGAGTCGCCGGCGTTGTCGCCGGTGCAGTCCGCGATGACCCCGGGATTGCGGGCGTCGTCCTCTTTGATCTTGAAGACGATCTTCATGAGGTCGGCGCCGATGTCGGCGATCTTGGTGAAGATGCCGCCCGCCACGCGCAGCGCCGCGGCGCCCAGCGACTCGCCGATCGCGAATCCGATGAAACAGGGGCCGGCGTAGTCGCCCGGGATGAACAGCAGAATCAGGAGCATCAGCAGCAGCTCGACGCTGATCAACAGCATCCCGATGCTCATCCCCGCCTTCAGGGGAATCGCGTGGTTGGGATACGGCTTCCCGGTGAGGCTGCCGAACGCGGTGCGGGAGTTGGCGAACGTGTTCACGCGGATGCCGAACCAGGCCACGCCGTAGCTGCCGGCGATGCCGATCAGGCTGAACAGCAGAATGACGATCACCTTCATCGCGGGGAAGCCGCGCACGACGGCGCCCGCCGCGTCCGTCGTCTGCGCCAGCGTGCCGAAGTACAGCGCGACGATCGCCCCGATGAACAGCCACAGGATCAACAGGAAGCGGCCCTGCGTGAGCAGGTACGTCTTGCAGGTCTCGTAGATCAGCTCCGAGATCTCGCGCATCGCGCGATGCACCGGGAGATTCTTGAGCTGCGTGTACGTCGCGAGCCCGAAGAGCAATCCCAGCGCACAGATCACGAGCCCCCAGAGCAGCAACGCGCGCCCGCCGATGCCGCCCAGGAACACGGCCTGGTTCAGATTGGGAAGGACGAGGGCAGCCTCGCCCCCTCCAGCGTGCTGCTGCAGCGCCAGGAACGTCATCGACGGAGACTCCTAAAGGACGGAAGGATTATCGGTCGGCGTACTCGTAGTACTCGACACCGAGGTGCGTGATCTGCTCCTCACCCATCATCCAGCGCAGCGTGTTCTTGAGCTTCGTCTGCTGAATGAAGAGGTCGTGCTCGGCGTAGAGGCCGGCGGCGAATTGCGGGCTCTTGAAGTAGAACGACAGCCATTCCTGAATGCCCGACAGCCCGGCGCGGCCCGCGAGATCGAAGAACAGCGCCAGATCGAGCACGATCGGCGCGGCGAGAATCGAGTCGCGGCAGAGGAAGTCGACCTTGATCTGCATCGGATAGCCGAGCCATCCGAAGATGTCGATGTTGTCCCACCCTTCCTTATTATCACCGCGGGGCGGGTAATAGTTGATCCGCACCTTGTGGTAGACCTTGCCGTACAGCTCGGGATAAACCTCCGGCTGCAGGATGTGCTCCAGCAGGCCGAGCTTCGACTCTTCTTTGGTCTTGAACGATTCGGGGTCGTCCAGGACTTCGCCGTCGCGGTTGCCGAGGATGTTGGTCGAATACCAGCCCGAGAGCCCGAGCATGCGCGCCTTGAACGCCGGCGCGAGCACGCTCTTCATCATCGTCTGGCCGGTCTTGAAGTCCTTGCCGCCGATCGGCACGCGGCGCTCTTCGGCGAGGCGCTCCATCACCGGGATGTCCACCGTGAGGTTGGGCGCGCCGTTCGCGAACGGTATGCTCTCCATCAGCGCGGCGTAGGCATAGAGCATCGACGGCGCGATCGACTGATCGTTCTGCTCCATCGCCTGCTCGAACGACTGCAGCGACTGATGGGCGGGTCCCGGCGTCAGGAACACCTCCGTCGATGCGCACCACACCACGACGAGGCGATCGAGCCCCGCGCTCTTCTTGAAGTTCCGCATGTCGTCACGCAGCTGTTCGGCGAGCTCGCGCTTGTTCTTGCCGCGCTTGACGTTGGTACCCTGCAGGCGCTTTACGTAGTACTGATCGAAGACGGCCGGCATCGGCTTGATGCCTTGCAGGAAATCCTTGATCCCCTCGAGGTGCTCGTGCCGGTCGAGCACGCCCGCTTTCACCGCGGCGGTGTAGGCGTCGTCGGGGATCGGGTCCCAGGCGGCGAAGACGAGGTCCTGCAAGTCCGCGAGCGGAACGAAGTCCTTGATTTTCGGCGCGCGCTTGTCGGTGCGCTTGCCGAGCCGGATCGTCGCCATCTGGCTGAGCGAGCCGATCGGCAGCGCGCGGCCGCGCCGCACGTTTTCGACGCCAGCGATAAACGTCGTGGAGACGGCCCCGAGGCCGACGAGCATCACACCCAGTTTTCCCGTGGCCGGCGCGATGTCCCGCCCGCCGCCTGTCGCTACCGCCGTTTGCTGCCGTGCCATCAATGTCCCTTGCGGCGTGCGGCCGCCATTCCAGGCAACGTCTCACGTTTCGGAACCGGCGAGGGTGGCGGCGCGCCCCGTGCCACGCGCGCGACGTGCACCACCCGTTGGATCACCGTGATCGCGGAGACGAACGCGAGCACCGCCACAATCCAGAACAGCACGACACCGGGGCGCCCCGGTCCCGCGCCCAGTACCAGCGCCGGCACGCCGAGCAACAGAATGCGCTCCGCGCGTTGGGCAATGCCGACCTTGTTCTCCACGCCGAGCGCTTCGGCCCGCGCCCGCGTGTACGATACCAGGAGCGATGCGACGAGCGCGACCAGCCCGGCTGCGAGGGCGCGCGGTTTCATGTCGGCCGGCAACGGGCCGGTCAAAAAATAGAAGATCAGCCCCGCAAAAACCGCCCCCTCGCCGACCCGGTCGAGCGTGGAATCGTAAAACGCGCCGAACGTCGTGATCTTGCCGCCCTGGCGCGCCACCTGCCCGTCGAGAAGGTCGAATATCCCACTGATCAGCAGCAGCAATCCGCCGAGCCTGATGGCGCCGGTGCCGAACGCCACGCCGGAACCGACCACCACCAAGGTTCCCACGGTGGTAATCGTATTCGGATGCACGCCGCCCGTGATGAGCAGACGCGCCAGCGGTCCAATCAACCTGACAAACCCGTCCTTGACGCGCTGGGGAATGACATTCATGCCGGGGGGAAGCTAATCGCCCGCCGTAACGGCGGTAGGGTTAGCGAGGCGTGATGGTGCCCGTCACCTCGACGACGACAGGGTAGCCCTCCAGGCGCGATGGGATGCTGCGTTTAATATCCGGGCTGGGGTCGGCCACAAGCACCTTAATGCAACGCTGGCCGTCGCATGACCCGACGGCGGTTCCAACAACGCCAGGCAACGCCATCAGGGAATCGGTGTGGGCGGCGAGAACCTCATCGATGCTCCGAGCGGTCACGACGGCTCCTCCCTTCGGAGCGCCCGAACAAGCCAGTCCCAAGGCCAGCAGCAGCGCCGGGAGGGCGATCTTCAAAAGCGCTTTACCGTAATCGAATAGCCGTTACTGCTGCCATCCGGGTCGTGATTTGCGGCCGGCTTGTAGACAGCCCCCGTCAGGGTCATCCCGCTCACGGAGAACGAGACCATCCGCGTCGCGATCGGAACGGACGAAAGGACGACCGTACACGTGCCCGTCTCGTTGGTCACGCACTGACTCACACTGGAGCCGGGATACCAGCTGCCACTCACTGTCACGCCGCCAAACGGACTGTGCTTGGCGTCGTGGACGGTGATCGTGACGGTCGCCGACCAGACGTCCCCGGTGGTCGCGGCTACACCATCGAGATTACCCACGTGCATACTCGGCGGGTTCACGGCGATGCCGATGGCGCGGGCGTTGTTGCTCGCGTTGTTGTCCACGAACTTTTGCGTCGCAATCAAGGTGTGGCTGCCCATCGCGACGCAAAAGTTCGTGGACAACAACGCGAGCAACAACGCCCGCGCCAT
>WNGO01000040.1_pt1 | contig 89812 bp, 51 predicted proteins | sample 5400511 | NCBI WGS metagenome assembly WNGO01 (sample SAMN13153380, study PRJNA577476) | soil metagenome | isolation source: 20 cm soil or saprolite under Garry oak tree replicate 2 | place: USA:California | collected 2016-06-15 | reverse complement strand
CGCCCGGCGCGCGTCATCGGCACGCCCGCTGCGGCTCGCCGCTCGCTGGTTGAGTTCCATACGTTCCGCGTCCGTCAGTACGATGGTGTTTTCCATGAACACCATCATACTACCGTTTCAGTTGTTACAGTACACTAGTGCATACAGAAGCTCGATAAATCCCCGCTAGTTCAGAACGAGTTAGAGCTGCAAGTTCGATGAGGAATAATTTCACGCTGCGGAAGCGGCTGTGGCTTTCTGTTTCGGCGAAGCGGTTTCCGATTCTTCCCAGCGAACGCTGACCAGCTTGGAGACACCGGGCTCCTGCATCGTTACGCCGTAAAGCACGCTGCCCATCTCCATCGTTTTGCGGTTATGCGTGACGATGATGAACTGCGTCTGGCCGCTCATCTCGGCGATTAACCGCGTGAAGCGCCCGACGTTGGCTTCGTCGAGCGGCGCATCAACTTCGTCCAGGATGCAGAACGGGCTGGGCTGGTAACGGAAGATGGCGATGAGCAGCGCAAGCGCGGTCATGGCCTTTTCGCCGCCGGAGAGCAGCAACACGTTCTGCAGGCGTTTGCCTGGAGGCGAAGCGACGATGTCGATGCCAGCGTCGCCGGAGCTGTCCGGCTCGGTCAAGCGCATCTCCGCCATGCCGCCGCCGAAAATGGTGTGGAAGGCTTCAGAGAAGCTCTTGTTGATGGCGTGGAACGCGTGCTCGAATTTTTCCTTGGTGGCGAGGTCAAGCTCGGCGATGGCCTGCTGCGTGTCCGCAATCGACTGCAACAGATCGTCGCGCTCGCGCGTCAGGAACGTGAAGCGCTGCTCGCACTCGTTGAACTCTTCGAGCGCCATCATATTGACCGGGCCCATGGACTCGATGCGCTGCTTCATTTCACGGTAATTTGTTTCGGCAATGGCCAGCTCTTCGCCGGACATGAAAGCGGCCTCGGTGGCGATCAAATCCTCGGGCTGCGCGTTCACTTCGCTCATGCACGTCTCGCGCAAGTGCTGGCGATCAGAGTCGTTCTTGGCGCGATCAACTTCCGAGTGGCTGCGCTGCTCGCGAAGTTCCTGCAGCGACTGGCGTCCCATGCGGAGATGATCTTCCATCTGTGTAACGCGCGTGCGGGCGGCATCCCATTCCTGCTCCAGTTCCCGCTGGCGGACTTCCAGCCGCAGCTTTTCACCGCGCAGCCCTTCGAGCTGGAGGGAAAGTTCTTCGCTTTGCTTGACGAGGGCGGACGTTTCGTCGCCGATGGAAGCCATCTGTTGCTGCAGCGCGGCCTCGCGGCGCTCGAGTTCGGCGCGTTCTTCGTTCAGCCGGGCAGCGAGCGCTTCGGCGGCCATGAGGCGCTCGTTCAATGCGGCGAGTGCGGCGCGGCCGGCGGCAAGTTCATTTTGTTCCGTTTGGACGGACCCGCGAAGGTGCACGAGCGACTCCGCAAGCCGGGAGCTTTCGGCGTCGGCTTCGGCGCGGCTCAGGGCGGCGGCGGCATGCTGGTTCTTCGCGCGCTCGGCCCGCTCCTGGGCACTCTTCGCTTCCTGTCGAACGCGCGCCAATTCATTCTGGCAAATGGTGAGTTCGAGGCCAAGGCGGGCCAGCTCACTCTGCATCTGGCTGTGGCGATGCATAGCGGAGATCGCCTCGCGTTCTGCTTCGCGCCGCTTCTCGCCGATTTCCGTGAGCGCCTGTTCCGTCGAGCGCAACTCCGCGGAGGCAGACTCGAGTGCGGCTTGTTTTTCGCTCATTTGATGTTCGAGCTGCAGGACTTCCGCATCCAATGCCCGCAATTCGCGCTTCATGCCTAAGGGACCCACTTCGTACGGGCGGCCTCCGGTGACCATGCGGCCCTGGTAGCAAGTGCCGTCAGGCGCGACGAAAGCGTATTGCGAGTTTTCGCGCGCCAGTTTTTCTGCCGCCGCCGTGCTGTCCGTCAAATACGCGGAGCGCAACCGCGGCAGGAATTGTTTTGCCGCCGCACCGAGCGGATCGCGGAACTCCACGAGCTTGTCGAGCCGCGAGATGACACCGTCTTCGGCGCGGAAATTCACGATCGGTTCGTATTCGGAAGTAAGTCGCAAGTTCCTGAGCGAATCCACAAAGAAAGTGGCCCGCCCGCCCACTTCATCGCGCAGCATGGAAACACCGGCGCGCGCGTGGTCGAAAGTTTCGACGACGACATATTCCAACTCGTCGCGCAGGTACTGCTCGATGGCGGCCTCGTGCCGCTCCTCAACCTCAGCGTAATCAGCCAGCACCCCGACAGCGCGAAAAGCCTTCCCTCCGCCGCGCTCGTTGGCGGCAAACAGTTTCTGCACAGCGTCCGCCGTGTAGGAGCGGTCATTCAGGATTTGGGTGAGAGTGGAGTGACGAGCGCGAACACCAGCCAAAGAATCTCGGAGGGCACCGGCTTCTTTCGACAGGGCTTCGCCTTGCTCGCGGAATCCTACGATTTTGGCCTGAAGGTCGGCGGCGCTTTGTTTCAGGGCGTTGAGTTGGCCGGTCGCGGATTCATGATCGAAAGCCGCGCGCTCGCCGTCATCGCGCGCGCGCATGGAATTTTCCAGCAAGCCGTGCTCGCTCATTTCGAGCTTCCGGAGAGCTTCGGTTTGATGTACGAGCGCTTCTTCGGCTTGCTTCTGCTCGCCATGGAGGCGCAGCAGGCTTTCGCCGGCTTCCGATGAGCAGCGGCGCAATGCCTCAATTTTCGCTTCGGATTCGGAGATCTGCGTGGCGCGGGACTCGGCGCGCTTTGCGAGTTCTTCCACGCGAGCGGTCAGAACGCCCGATTCCTCGCGGAGCAATGTGACTGCTTGCACCTGCGACGCGCTCCGGGATTCCCATTCCACAGCCTGGGCAGTGGCTTGCGCCAGTTCCGCATTAACCTGGGCATGACGCCCGGCGAGTTCCTCGGCGCGCTGCCGGTTGAAAGCGATACGATTCTCGCTGCGGTCGACCTCGAGCGCCGTAAGATTCAGGACGTTCTGGTTCTGCCGGATCTCCGCATCCAATTCGTAAATCCGCTGATTCAGCCGGTCCTGTTCGCTTTCCTGCTGTTGGATGGCGGTGGCGCGCTGAATTTCCGCGGCGTTCAGTTCTTCGAGCTGCTTGGAGACGCGTTCGGCTTCGCCGTCCAGTTCGCGCGCTTTGCCCGCCAGCATCTGGCGAACGATGCCGCGCATCTGGTCGCGAATCTTGGAGTAGCGGCGCGCCTTGGCGGCCTGGCGCTTCAGTGACCCAAGCTGCTTTTCGACTTCCACCACGATGTCGTTGACGCGCGACAGATTGACTTTCGAGGATTCCAGCTTGGCTTCCGCGAGGCGCTTCTTAGTCTTGAATTTCGTGACGCCCGCGGCTTCTTCGATGATGGCGCGGCGTTCCATGGGCTTGGTGGAAAGGATCAAGCCGATGCGGCCCTGCTCGATGATGGCGTAGGAGTCCGGGCCCAGGCCGACGCCCATGAACATTTCCTGGATGTCGCGGAGCCTTCCGACGCGGCCGTTGATCAAGTATTCGCTTTGGCCGGAGCGATAAAGACGCCGGCTGACGACGACCTCGCCCGGCTTCGTGGCCAGAACGGGCTTGTCTGCTTGCTTTTTCTTCCGCTTGAACTTGCCACCTGGTTCAGCCGGGCATAGAGCTGAACCGTCAGCGGCAGCTTCTTGCCTTTCAGGGGCCTGCGCGGGGTCGAGCGAGAGATTTTCGGTGGTATCGGTCAAGCCGGAGTTTTCGGTGTTCTCGGTAATGGGGGAGGCAGAATCCGTCGCCGAGTCTGACGCCGCGCTCTCCAGCACGAAGCGGGCGGCTTCGGCCAGGTCGGGATCTTCCATGGTGATAGTGACTTCGGCGAGCCCCAGCGGAGGACGCTTGGTGGTGCCATTAAAAATACAATCGGCCATGCGTTCGGCGCGGAGCGATTTGTGGCTCTGCTCACCGAGAACCCAGGAGATGGCATCCACGACGTTGGATTTGCCGCAGCCGTTCGGCCCGACGATGCAGGTCGTGCCGGACCCGCTGAACGTGACCACGGTGCGCTCGCAGAACGACTTAAAGCCCAGGATTTCGACTTTTCGCAGCTTCAGCAAGATGTCCCCTTTGTCCCTCAAATCGCGCTAGATCATGTTTGATGCCAACAACAGTTTCTCTGTTCACCCAGGGAGCCGTGGCAATTGGACGCGAGTAGAGACGACGTTGTATTCCTCGGGGGAGGGTCTTTCGATCGACAGGTCGACCTTTCTCAGGTCGCCTGTCAAAACGTTTGGCAGGTTCTCAGTCAGAGGCCCAGCCGCCTGGCGCAAGGATGGCGGTACGGAAAAAAACAGTAACACGATGTGAAGTGCGTGTAAAGCCTTACCCTACAATTTGTGGCTGGTTTGGCAAGGCCACAAGCGCGCAGCGGAATTCCAGATGAACCGTGCCTACTTGCTGGCTGTCGCTCCTTCCTTTAGGTGTTTGTCGTACCAAGCGAGGATGCGGTTCAGGCGATCCAGTAAGTGCTTTTCTTCGTGGAAGCCGTGCGGCTCGCGGGGGTACATAACGAGTTCGGTCTCGACGCCGTAGCGTTTGAGGCCGCGGTAGAGTTCCTGGCTCTGGCCGGGCGGATCGACCGGGTCGGCGTCTCCTTGAAGAATCAATGTCGGTGTTTTCACATTCTTGAGGTGCACGAAGGGTGAGCTGTTCAGAAATCCCGTGATCTTTTCCGGCTCGTACGGTAGGCCGTAGAACCACTCGTCGTAGGAGGGGCCTTGCTCGGTGCCGTATTCGGAAATGAGATTCGAGAGGCCTGCGCCGGACACGGCAGCTTTGAATCGCGTGGTTTGCGTAATCGCCCATTCAGACATGTAGCCGCCGTAAGACCAGCCGCCGATGGCCAGCTTGTCGGGATCGGCGATGCCCCGGGCGATGAGGTCGTCAACACCGGCCATAACGTCCCGGTAATCGCCGCCGCCCCAGTCACCGCGATTCATCTCGATGAATTTCTCGCCGTAACCGCTAGAACCGCGAATATTCGGATAAAAGATCGCGTAGCCGCGCGCCGCAAGGAGCTGTCCCCAAGTTTCGATCGAGTCCCGCCAGGCGCCTGTAGGGCCGCCATGGATCAGCGCGATAAGAGGCAGCTTGGATTTGCCGTCGTAGCCAAGCGGTTTTAGAAGCGCTGCTTCGATGTCCTGGCCGTCGAGGGACTTGTATTTGTAAAACTCCGGGGCGCTGAGCGCATACTGCTTCCAGGAATCATTCAAGTGAGAGATTTGCTTCGGCGCGCCCTTTTGATCCCACAGCCATAATTCCTGGGGAGTCGTCGCAGTCTGGCCTGCAAAAGCAACTTCGCCGGAGTCGGAAACGCTGAACGCATTGGGATTCTGCAGCATCGCAGGGATGTCTTTGAGAGCGCCTTCCGCGGTGAAACTGACGAACTTCGCGTGGAAGCCATCTTCCACCAAGGCGAGCAGCCCGCCGTCCTTGGTCCAGCGGAAGTCAAAGACCGGCCGGTCCACACTGGCGCCGCTAAGATTTTGCGTAGCTTTTTCGCCCTGCCGGGCGAGTATGAGGTCATGTGGCGTGGGGCCGTCTTCGCGGCAGCCGACGAACGCCATCCTCTTGCCATCCGCCGCGATGCGGATACTGCCAAAGGGACCGCGAGGAGCGAGTGCTTGAGTCATAGGTTCGGCCGCTTTGCGGTCGCCAGGAGAGGTGTCCGAAAGCCGAAAGGAGAAAATGCGCTCGGTGTTCTGGTCCGATTCAGGGTGATCCGTGGCGCTGAGGATCAGACCTGTTCCGGAGGGATGCCAAACGGCTTCGCGGATATCCCATTTACGTTCGCTAAGGGCTTTGGCTTCTCCGGTGTCGAGGGTGAGCAGCCAGAGCCGGGCATGTTTATCTTCTTTGTCCACCGCACGCGCGTCGTCTTTGTCTTTTTCCTTTTTTTCTTCTGCTTCCGTTTTTGCGTCGGGAGCGAGAAACGCGATCTGCTTGCCGTTAGGCGACCAGGCAAAATTCTTCACGCCACGCTTTCCTTTGGTAAGGGCGCTGGCTTCGCCGCCGTCCGCCCGCATGGCGTAAACCTGCTGCTGCTCGTCGCGATCGGAAAGAAAAGCCAGTTGTTTCCCGTCAGGCGACCAGCGTGGCAAGAATTCCGATTTTGCAGAGTAAGTGAACTGCCGGATCGTGCCGGGCTGCTTTTCATAAATCCAAATGTGGCGCGCGCGCCGCTCGCCCTTCGCAGGCTCCGTGACCACAAATGCCAGACCACTGCCGTCAGCAGAGAATTGCAGGTCAGAAATGTTCCGCAGGTTCAGGGAGGCTTCGGGAGTTAGCAACTTTGGCCCTGCGCTCTGGGGTGGCTCCTGAGCAAGGATTGGCAAGGCGATGGCCATGAGAACAAGCGGAGCGCCAGACGAAAGAAACCGAGTCATCGATAACTCCTTCACCGGAGAGAAGGAGGACTTTAACCGCGTGAGCAGCCAGCGTCAATTAGGACTAAACAAGTCGCATTCCCTGCATTTCGTCGCAACGTCGCGCTGCTTCGACATTGCTACGTTTCAAACGCCTCGGCTACAATCGAACGCTTATTCGCATTCGGAAAGAGACCACTTACAGCCCATGGCTGACATTCAGCTGCACAACACGCTGAGCGGGAAAACTGAAAAGTTCGTTCCGCAAATAGCGCGCGAAGTGCGCATGTACACTTGCGGGCCGACGGTCTATGACTACGCGCACATCGGGAATTACCGCACCTTCGTTTTTCAGGATATTCTGCGGCGGTTCCTGAAGCTGCGCGGGTTCAAGCTGAACCACGTGATGAACCTGACCGACGTGGATGACCGCATCATCGCCAATGCCGCTGCCGCCGGCGTGGGTATCCGCGATTACACTGCGAAATTCGTGCAGGCATTTTTTGACGATTGCAAGACGCTCAGCATTGAGGCGCCGGAGCATTGGATTCGCGCCACGGACCATATCGAAGAGATGGTGAAATTAATCCAGCGGCTCCAGGAAAAGTCGTTCACGTATCCGGGCGAAGGATCCATTTATTACCGCATCGCGAAATTCCCCGAGTACGGGAAACTTTCAAAGATCGATTTGACCGGCATCCAAGCAGGCGCGCGCGTCGATAACGATCGCTACGAAAAAGAAAGTGCACGGGATTTTGCGCTGTGGAAAGCGCCAAAATCGGGAGAACACTTCTGGGAAAGCTCGATTGGCCGCGGGCGTCCCGGCTGGCACATTGAATGCTCCGCGATGGCCATGAAATATCTCGGTGAAACACTGGATATTCATACCGGCGGAATCGACCTGGCGTTTCCGCATCACGAAAACGAAATCGCGCAGAGCGAAGGCGCAACCGGTAAACCCTTCGTGCGCTACTGGCTGCATGCCGAGCATTTGCTTGTCGAAGGCGAGAAGATGTCCAAGTCGGCGGGAAATTTCTTCACGCTGCGAGATTTGTTCGCGAAGGGCTACAAGCCTTCGGCTCTGCGCTTTGCCCTCGCCAGTGTCCCGTACCGCAAGCAGCTCAATTTCACATTCGATGGCCTGCAGCAGGCAGCCAGCTCCGTGGAACGGCTGCGGAATTTCGCCGATCGGCTGAAGCGTGGAAAATTTCCCGCAGGAAAGCAAGAAGGAATGGCTGCGCGCATTGCAAAAGCCGCCGAAGAGTTTGACGTCGGGCTTTCAGACGACTTGAACACCGCGCGGGCGCTCGCAGCCGTGTTCGATCTAGTGCGCGAAGCGAATATCGCTATCGATAAGGGCGAATTCCGGCAGGGCGACGTTCCAGCGGTCCTGGAGTTTCTCGCCACATTCGACAAAGTATTCGCCGTAGTGGAAGACAATGATGCCGAAAAGCTTCGCACACTTGGATACGGCGGCCAGGAGAGCGGACCGGACGATGCAGAAATCGACCGGCTGGTCGCGGAGCGCAACGCCGCTAAGAAAAAGCGCGATTTCGCCGCTGCCGACCGCATCCGCAAAGAACTCGCGGATCGTGGTATAATTATCGAGGACGCCAAAGATGGCAGCGTCCGTTGGAAACGCAAGTGAGCCTTAACCTTCAAATTCGCCCTTCGCATGTCCCGGGGTTCCTCCCGCCGGCCGCCCAGCGGCCAGAACTCTACGGCGTAGACTTAGTCTAATTTTCTTTCTCCTGCAGGCCACTGGCGGATACGTCCGCTTGGACACCTGCGCTTGCCCGAAGTTCTTGATTCACTTCAACCTTTTGCTTCTTCACTGGAGAAAGAAATGCCAACGATCTTAGAAGTAAAAACGCCCCGGCTCGTGACGGCTCTGCCCGGGCCAAATGCCAAGCGGGTCCTGGAACAAGACGCGAAATTCATGTCGCCGTCCTATACGCGCGACTATCCGCTGGTGGCCAAGCGCGGTCACGGCGCAATCGTGGAAGACGTGGATGGTAACAATTTCCTCGATTTCGCGGCAGGAATTGCCGTCTGCTCGACCGGACATTGCCATCCAAGAGTGGTCGCTGCGATTCAGAAGCAAGCGGCCGAGCTGATTCACATGTCCGGCACGGATTTTTATTACGAGAGCATGCCGCAACTGGCCGAACGGCTAGGCCGGACGATGCCGGGCACGGAAAGCAAGAAGGTTTTTTTCACCAATTCGGGAACTGAAGCGATTGAAGGCGCCATCAAACTGGCGAGATACGCCACAAAGCGCGACAAGATGGTTGCGTTTTACGGTTGCTTCCATGGCCGGTCCATGGGCGCACTCTCGTTGACGGCGTCGAAATCGACGCAGCGCAAGGGATTTGGCGCGCTGCTCAGTGGCATCGAGCACATTCCCTACCCGTATGCTTATCGCTGCGCGCACGGTCACACCGCGGAGACGTGCGGCGCGGAAATTCTTGAACAGCTTGAAGGGCAAATCTTCAAGCGGTTGTTCGATCCCGAAGACGTCGCAGGCATCATTATCGAGCCCATTCAGGGCGAAGGTGGATATGTTGCAGCGCCGAAGTTCTTCCTGCAAGAATTGCAGCGAATCTGCCGCCAACACGGGATTATGTTCATCGTCGACGAAGTGCAGTCGGGAATGGGCCGCACCGGAAAATGGTGGGCCAGTGAACACGCTGGCATCGAACCGGACATTCTTTGCTCTGCCAAGGGAATTGCGAGCGGCATGCCACTCGGCGCGATCATCGCAAGAGAAAGCGTGATGCGCTGGGGGCCGGGTTCGCACGGCACGACCTTCGGCGGCAACCCGGTGTGCCTTGCCGCGTCTCTGGCCACCATGGACCTAATCGAGAGCGAGTACAAGGAAAACGCCCGCCGTATGGGCGACTATCTCTTTGGACGCCTGGCCGATTGGACGAAGAACTTCAAAATCGTCGGCGACGTACGAGGACGCGGATTGATGATTGGCATTGAAATCGTGCGGGATCAGCGCACAAAAGAAAAAGCCGCGGATTTGCGCAATGCGATCGTCGATCTGGCGTTTCACAAGGGCCTGCTGGTCCTCGGTGCCGGCGAGAACACCATTCGCCTGTCGCCGCCGCTCCTGATCGGTCAGGAACAGGCCGACTTTGCCGTGCGGACGTTGGAAGACTGTTTCCGCGAAGTCGAGGAAAAGATCTAGCACAGAGACCGCGCAGGACATCCCGCGGCTGCCACCTAAGCACTAGGTCAGCCGCGGGATTATTGTTCATACTGCGCGGGGCTCAAAGAATCAGTGGCGGGACTGTGCCGATATTTTCACAACTGATGTTTCGGGCGGTGCACTGGGCCGCGCGGCGCGGCCTGCGCGAAAAACAGCACCTGGTGGTTCGCACGGCGCAGCGATTTCTTGTGGAGCGTCACGTCGGCGAATGCCCATGCCGGTTTGATGTCATGGCGATTGATAACTGCCCGGGGCAGCCGCCGGTAGTTCGGTTGCACAAGGATGCGTTCAGCCCTCAAATGTAGCGGCCTCGCCGGAATATCCTCACGGGATTGCCAGAAGCGGTACAATCCAAAGTCTCCTGGTTGCTCGCCCCGCGAGGTGAACCAGAACATCATCAAGGAGGATTGCTTTGCCGGAGTTGCGTAAGGACCCGATCACGGGCCGATGGGTGATTATTTCAACGGAACGAGGGAAGCGGCCAAACGACTTTCTCCGTGAGAGTGTCATCCCAAGAGAAGAGAAGAATTGTCCCTTCTGCGCGGGCAACGAATCTCGAACTCCGCCGGAAATTCTTGTCTACGGCCGGAACGGCGGAGGCCCAAACACTCCGGGCTGGAGCATCCGCGTCGTACCCAACAAATTTCCTGCGCTGGGGATCGAGGGTGAACTGGACCGCGAGGGCGAAGGTCTCTTTGACAAGATGAACGGAATTGGGGCGCACGAAGTGGTGATCGAGTCGCCAAACCATCTTGCAACTCTCGCCACCTTGCCGGAACGTGCCGTGGAGGACGTGCTCTGGGGCTATCGCGACCGCATGCTGGACCTGAAGAACGATAAGCGCTTCCGCTACATTCTCATTTTCAAGAATCACGGGGAAGCCGCCGGGGCGACCATCGATCATCCACACTCACAGTTGATTGCCTTGCCCATCGTCCCGCGGCGCGTGCGCGAAGAAATTGACAACTGCTGGCACTATTACGACGAGAAAGAACGCTGTATTTTCTGCGATATCATCCGTCAGGAGCGCGACACCGGCGAACGCGTCATCGGTGAGAACGAACATTTCATCACGCTTGCCCCCTACGCGCCGCGCTTCCCGTTTGAGATGTGGCTGCTCCCGAAGGTACACGGGTCGTCGTATGAGAATAATCAAAGCTCGATGTATGCAAGCCTGGCGCGAATGCTGAAGGACACGCTGATGCGCCTCGACCAGGTGCTCGACCGCCCCGCGCTAAACTTCATGATCCACACGTCTCCGATCGGGGAAGAGATCAACGACCACTACCACTGGCACATCGAAATTATTCCGAAGCTGACAAAGGTCGCGGGCTTTGAATGGGGCACGGGCTTTTATATCAATCCAACACCCCCGGAAGAATCGGCGCGATTTTTGCGCGAGGCAAAAATTCTCGCGGTGGCCGAGAAAAAGTAGAACTTGTCGAATGCGGCGTTGTTGGGGATGTCCGGGGAGTTCTGCCAGGTTTGCTATACTTAGAGATTCGGCGCGGTACCCAAGTGGCCCAAGGGAGAGGTCTGCAAATCCCCTCTTAAAGCCAGCCGCTACGAGGTTTCAATAGTTTACGAAAACAAAAATAGGGGTAAATAGGCGAGAATAAGGCGCGTTGGGCACAGTTTTGGGCATAGAATTTGGGCATAACCCCCCGCTGGCTAGACTGCTTTTTCTGGGAAATTCAATACTGCAAATTCGCCGTGGTATGATTACAAAACACTAAGGCGCGGTACCCAAGCGGTCCAAGGGAATGGTCTGCAAAACCATCATTCGCCGGTTCGAATCCGGCCCGCGCCTCCATACATAGACCCACGCCAAGCATTGTGAATGTCCTCGCGAGAATCCTTCCACGCGGCATGCGGGGTATGAGGTGAGCCAGCGGAAGCGGAAACGAGTGGAGCAATCGTTGGGGTGGATGAAGATGATCGGGATGCTAAGAAAGTGAAGTTGCGAGGGATCGACAAAGTGGGGTGGCTGTTTATCTTCACCGCAGCTGCCTACAACCTGTGCCGATTGCGAAACCTGATGGCCAGAACATGACACGGAGCTTCGATTCGGCCCCGCTGAAAAGATAGAACGGCCCAAAGAGCTTCTTCACAACGCAGTGCTAACCTGAAATTCAGAACAGAGGACCAGAAAACCTAGATTTTTCAACAAACTGCCAATCAGTTGATCCGACAATACTTTCCATGGAGAACCGATCTGTTTGGCTGTACTCGGTCAAAACCTAGCCAGGGTAGTGTTCCAGCTGACTTGGCTTCCCAGATTGACGGACTCGCGCGCCCGTCGATTGCGACACGGACAGCCCTCGTGCCGGGCTTTAGGCTGCCGGTCTTGACAAACTCCGTGCCGTTTCGCGTGTAGACAACCACTTCGGTTCCGCTTCTCGATTACACGTCATCATTCTCCAGAGCTTCTTGAATGGTACAGACGGTCTAGTACTGCATTGGATGTACTCGATATGCCGGGAGAGGTGCCACGGCCATTCTGAAAGCGCGTTAGCCAGGACTTGAGGTTATAAGCGATTTAGATTGAGCTTATGCAGACTTTTATGTTGACACGCCCTTAAGTAAGACGTAAATAGGCACCCAAATGGCCCTGGGCACTCCTTGGAACCAGGGCGGGTTCTGTTCATTCCATGTAGGAGGAACCATATGCCAGTCTCTTCGAAGATGAAGTGGGTGGTTTTCACTTTTCTTTTCTGTTGTGCAGTCTGTCTTGTTATACCAGCCAGCCTCGCGGGACAGTCGACATCCACAGGCACGGTTGTCGGCTTGGTCACCGACGAAACAGACGCGCCAGTAGTTGGTGCCACCGTGTCATTGGTTGACCACTCGACCGGCACCACGAAGGGAACGACCACCAATGACGTCGGGCGATATGTTTTTGTCAATGTTAATCCCGGGATGTACGACATCCAGGTCGAGAAGACCGGCTTCAGCCTGGCAAAGTTTGCACAGCAAGAGGTAAGCATCGGCCGGCAGTTGACGGTCAATGCCAAATTGAAGATAGGTTCAGTCTCAGAAACGGTAGTAGTTGAGGCCTCTGGCGCGAACTTGCAGACATTGAACGCAGCGGTGGGCACTACCATTGGCTTCCAGAGCTTGCAGGAGCTGCCCAACCTGAGCCGCGACGTCTCCAGCCTGCTGACGCTGCAACCCGGCATCGCGCCGAACGGGTCCGTCGCCGGCGCTGTCCGCGACCAGAACACCTTCCAGCTCGATGGCGGCAACAACAGCAGCGACATGGACGGCACCATGAACACTTACACTCCCAGCTTTGCCTCCGCCGCCTCCTCCACAGCTGGTGGCGGTCCGACTGGCGTGATGCCGACGCCCGTGGAGAGTATCGAGGAGTTCAAGGTCAATGTCTCCAACCAAACAGCCGACTTTAACGGCTCTTCCGGCGCGCAGGTGCAGTTGGTGACCCGCCGCGGCGGCAATAGCTGGCATGGCTCCGCTTACGAGTATTATCTGGGCAGCAACTTCGGCGCGAACACTTGGCTCAATAACCATACGCCGACTCGAGATTCCCAAGGCAACATTTTGACTACCGGGACCAAGTTGGCCGCGAATCATTACAATCGCTTTGGTGGCTCCCTCGGCGGACCCGTAGGACCATCATTCCGGGGTGGCAAGACCTACATTTTCGCCAATTATGAAGGCCGCCGCTATCCGCAGAACACACAGGTTGATAAACGAGTGCCATCAGCTCGCTTGCGCCTGGGTTTGATCACCGATACAGGCGGCAGCAAAGGTGTTTACAACATCAATCCATTCCCTGTGATCGATCCCGTGACGGGAGCGACGATTCAACCAGCCGTGTGTCCAAGCAGCCCCAACCAGATGTGCGATCCCCGCAGCGTCGGCATCAATCCGCTGGTGAAGCAACTTTGGGACAAATACATGCCACTGCCCAATGACCTGACCACGGCGGCGGGCGACGGCTTCAACACTCAGGGCTATTTGACCGGCCTGAAGCTGCCGCAGAACGACAATTTTGGCGTCGTCCGCCTCGACCACGACTTTGGTGCGAAGTGGCATTTCATGTCCAGCTACCGTTATTACCATCTGGAGCGTTTTACCAATAATCAGTACGACGTCGGCGGACTGCTCGGTGGCACCTTTGGCGTGGCCAAGTCCACGTCGAAACGCCCGCAGGTACCCTGGTATTTTGTAGCGGGTCTCACCACCAACATCAGCCCTAATCTGACCAACGATTTCCGCTACAACTACCTGCGCAACTTCTGGGAGTGGACGACGGCATCTGCCGTACCGCAGCTCCCGGGCCTTGGCGGCGCGATGGAGATCGCCGGCGAAGGTACATCCGGTGGCATCACAGGCTGTAACGCGCTCATCCCCTACTGCGTGCGCACGCAGGACACGCGCCAGCGCTACTGGAACGGCCATGACAATGTCTTCCGTGACGACTTAACGCTGATCCATGGCAACCACCTCTTCCAGTTTGGCGGCCAGTACCAGCGCAATTGGGACGCGCACAAACGTAACGACAACGGACTGGGTATCATGGCCGCAAACGTTTACCAGATTGGCGCCAGCACGAGCACGTCATCCGCGGTCAGCGGCTTGAACATATGCCCCACCACCACCCCACCCACCACCACGCCGCCTTGCAATGGAGCAGTGTACGTGCCCGCAGGCTTCAGCAGCGCTAACTCTTGGAGAAACTGGTATGCGCAGGTGCTGGGCATTGTGACCCAGCCGCAAACGCTGTACTCGCGCAAGTCGCCCGACATGACGCTGGAGCCATTCGGGACGCCGGTCATCGCCCGCAGCATTACTCCCTCGTATAATGTGTACTTCAGCGATATATGGCACATGCGCTCTGATTTCACCCTGACTTACGGCCTCGGCTATCAGTTGGAAATGCCGCCGTACGAAGTAGAGGGTAAGCAGGTCCTGGTCGTGGATCAGGCCGGCAACCCCGTAAGAACAGAAGACTACCTCGCGGCCCGCAAGCGCGCCGCGCTGGCCGGGCAGGTTTACAACCCGACCCTGGGCTTTGCTACGATCAAGAACGTAGGCGGCGGGCGTAAGTACCCCTACGACCCGTTCTATGGTGGCTTCAGCCCGCGCATTTCCGCTGCTTGGAACCCGCGGTTTAGCAGCCGTATTCTCGGATCGCTGTTCGGCCAGAACAAGACCGTGCTGCGCGGCGGTTGGGGACTCACCTATGGGCGCATGAACGGGGTTATCAACATCCTGACGCCGTTGCTGGCGCCGGGCTTGTTGCAGGCGGTTTCCTGCCAAGGTGCGGTGAACGCGGCGAACGCACAAGGCGGCAACCAGTGCCTCGGCACCGGCGGTGCTACTCCCGTCACAGCGTTTCGCATCGGCACGGGTGCAGGGCTGGATGGCATGACCGCGCCATTGCCCCCTGCGGCACAAACCATACCGCAGCCGTTCCTGCCCGGGACCGTCGGCTGCTCCGGGGCCGGCTGCGTCAACGGTAACTACTTCCCGCAATCAGGAGACGCCTTGGCGCTTGACCCGAGCTACCGCCCGGTACAGGTGCAGTCGATTGACTTTACCATCCAGCGCGAGTTGACCAACAAAATATCGGTGGAGGTTGGCTATATTGGGCGCTTGATTACCCACGAGCTCGTGGATCTGGATATTAACGCTGTGCCATACATGACCACATTAGGTGGCCAGAGCTTTGCACAGGCTTATGCCGCCCTATACACGGCTGTGTGCGGCCTGAACGCCGGCTGTCCGGGGAATGCCTACACCGGTGGTGCGCAGCCGTTCTTCGAGCAAGCGCTGGGCGGTCCCACGTCGACATACTGCAGCGGTTTCAGCAGTTGCGCCGCGGCGGTTGCCTCAAAGCAAGGCGGAAATATCCAGAGCGGGTCAGTGTACAGCATGTGGACAGCGCTGTCGCGTGATGCAAACTGGACGCTCCAACGGACGCTGCCCGACTCCAGGGGGGTCCCGGGGACCGTGGCCTGCTCTGCCGGTTCACCGGTCTGCAGCCAGGTGACCTCGCTAGCCATGAGCTTGAGTAATGGCTACGGCAATTACCACGCCGCGTTCAGCACTGTGAGGGTGCGCGACTGGCACGGCATTGACGGACAGGCCAACTTCACTTGGGGACGCGCGCTCGGAACCGGCGCTACTACCCAGTCGACCAGCGGCTACACGGTGGTGGATCCGTGGAACCTAGGGGCCATGTACGGTCCGCAGTTCTTTGACGTCAAGTTCCTGTTCAACACTGGGTTGGTCTATCATCTGCCGTTGTTCAAGTCACAGCAGGGTGTGCTGGGACGCGTCCTAGGCGGGTGGGGTTTGGCGCCACTGCTTACCGCACAGAGTGGCTTCCCGCAGCAAGTGCAGGTCAATAGCAATTGCCAGTCGTTCGGCGAGTCGAGCTGCTCGAACACCACCAACGAAAATGCTGTGCTGATTGGCTCCATCCCAGGCATGTCGTCTAATTACAACGTGACCTCGAGCGGAGCCGGCAGCGCTGGCAACACCACCACCCAGTTAAACGCCTATGCCGACCCACAGTCGGTGTACAGCCACTTCCGGCGGCCGATCCTCGGTGTGGACGGAAACCTTGGTGGCGCGGGCCGCATTCGTGGTTTCCCGCGCTGGAATCTGGACGTGTCCGTCACCAAAGAGACCAAGATCAATGAGCGTGCGGGATTCACTTTCTACGCTCTCATGACTAACGTCTTGAATCACTTCCAGCCAGATGATCCCACCACCTGCCTGGATAATGATTCGAGCTCCTGCAATCCCAGTCGGTGGGGCGTGATTACGGGTCAAGCGTACGACCCGCGGCAGATGGAGTTAGGTCTGCGCATCCACTTCTAAAAACCGGCCTGCTCCACCTCAGGAGGGTCCTCGGACCCTCCTGAGGCTTATCCATTAATAGATGAGCCGGGCGGCTTCTGTTCGTCCTCGTTGGTGCATTACTCATTCTCGTGGGCTTGAGGTATTTCATCTTTGGCTACTAATCGGGTCGCGCAGATGGCTAGCGCCTGGTTAGTGCGGATAATCGGAAAGGTTCCTCCTAGCCCTTACCCGGTTGGCTGGATTACCGCAAAAAGGTCTTATTCAAACGCGGGGTGAGAGCCTCCGAAGCGTTTCAACATCTTCTCGCGGAAGGTCGAATCCTCACAGAGTTTTTGAATTGAGCGATCGTAGCGTGCTTTGGCCTTCGTTGCTCCCTTCTTCACTTCAGGCACCTGTTCAATCTGCCCTTTAACAGCTGCATGCATGGCTACATGGGCCAAGGGACTCACGACATTGCCCTCAAACTCGACTTCATAGGGAGCTCCCTCCCGCACGTCCGCAAATTCGAGGGCGTTGTGAACGTGCTTCAGGTGCATGTGTTCTTGCATTGCCCGCGCAAACAGCTGCTCTTCGTCCGAAAGTTCGGCCATCGTGCCGGACTTTACTGCTGCATAGGTGAGCTTCTGCAGTTGCCCGGTCAATTTGCGGAGCTCCGCCAGTTCGTCGCCCATTCCCTCTACTCCTAGTGCGTATCAGACGAGCGGTGTGTGCGCCGATACCCCAGAGGCCGCTTTTTTGCTGAGAGCGGATTCCGATGCCAGAGTCCTTCGTGCGAACGCACTGCCTACTTCTACCATGTATCGGTACTATGAGGAACTTTTCCGATTATCCACTAATCAGAGTTAACCGAGTGAGCTGCTACCATTTCGTGGCGTTTTTGTTGCTGCTGCTGCGCTATGGGCCCATACTCTGCGTGCGCTGTTCATTTACGAATCGAGTGATCCCATGCTCGCGCTGTTCTTCATCCTGTCACAAGCCCTTTTAACCCAAACCGCCGACCAGCCCAAGCGGCCTCCGGAGGTTTTGGCGCTCGTGGACCAAGCGCGTGCTTTGCCACCGGAATTCCGCGCCGATACTCTCCTCCGGCTCTCCGACTCCTCGCTAATCGCAGGAACAACTTGGAAGCAAGAATTGATCGAGGAAGCCTTTTGGTCCGGCGCGCACGCACCCCTGCCATACCCGCAAAGAGCGGACCTACGCTCGGACTCCGTCACTGAAAACGCAGTCCGGCAGAACCGCCTCGAAGCCCTAACGTTGCAGATCAGAGCGGTGCAAGCGATGCTGGCGCTCGATCCACAAAAAGCGCTCAATCTGTATGAGGAAATCCAAGCGCCAAGGCTGCCGAAGCTTGAATGCTCCACTGTTTTTACTCCAGTCGTCTTGGAGTATTACCAGAGCGCCGTGTTTGTTTTCGAGAGTGTGTTCACGTCCAAACAGCGAAAGGAGGGAGACGACTTTCGGTTCCTCCAGAGGGTAGTTGGCTCCGCTGAATCTCCATCGCAGGTGCCGCCCGCCTTAGAGATGCTCTTTGCCGTGAAGATCCCTCCCGCGCAACGCCAAGACCTGTTGTCCTTGTTCGCAACAAAACTTCAAGGTATTTCGCGCTCCGACCGAGAATACGGTGCTACGGAGACAGCGCTGGTATCTGCGATCACAGCCGATCACCTACAGCCATCAGAGGCCGGTGTCCTGCTTCCCGCCCTGCGGTCTTACATCGCAAGCCACGTCAGCGGGCGGCGGTGCACGGATAACATAACTGCCTCCGGAAAGATGGCAACATCAGCCCAGGGCTTTAACGCCCTGGCCGCCAAGTTCGATCCGGCAGGGGATCGCTACAAACCCATTTCGGCCGAAGAAGCAAAACCCTTGGCGGACGATGGCTCTTACCGACAAAATCTAACCGGGCAGTCTGCGCAGTCCCAGGCAATCCAAGACGCATTGAGATGGCTCACTCATGGAAACCGCGAACGTGATGGAAAAGTGGTCCGCTGGACCCTGGAAGAACGCTCTACTGAGGATTGGCTTGCACATTATGACGACGCGGTGAAATTGGTTTCCGACTTGACGGAAAAAGATGAAAACTCGCTCGAGGCATACTTTTGCACGAAGTCGGATGCGCTCAACTCTTTGGCGGTGTTAGTTCCGCCGGGGACACCGCGCGAGAAGGCAATGGACGAGTACAGGGAATTCTTAGAACAGAACTATCCTACAATCCAGAATAGGAACCTTTGGTTTACCATGTTCCGCCACATGTTGTACACGGCGCGCTTTTCCGACGATCCAAAGGATAAAGCATGGATATTGGACGAATTGGCGCGAAGTTCCAACCCAATCATCGCTCTATACGCCAAGCTCGAAACACGCATCGGCCCTCCCAGCGAATCCCATGCCCCTGCACGTCCAGCCTGCACAGAGGTAGCGCGCACTGTGAGCTTAAGTTGTCAGATGCCTGATAAACGTTAGCACTCTATCGGAGGCGCGTTTTCACAAAAGCGTGAAGTCGGGCGAGGTGCTCTGCGCGCGTTCGATAGAGCCGTTTGAAGGTGGCCGCTGGCGGTTGCGGTGGATGCGGGCTAACGGCTGGACCCGATCTAACGGCTATGGGAATTGAATCTTTTTTCGTCTGCAGCCTATTGATTTTGCATGACTTAGGAAAATCAGAGAAAAGCGAAAATCGCAGTTAAAAGCGTTACCTTGCGGCATAACGTGAGGAGCATAGCACGCGAAGGGTCCGCCGCGCCAGCGACTACGTTCAAACGCGGTATCGGAAAAAGTAGAATCGCGAAAAAGCACAGGTGGCCAGAAACGGGGATCCGGGAAATGTAAAGAGTCCAAGTTGCGCAACAAGTTTCTCTTGCTCCTATCGCTGAGGACGAGATGATTTCCACAAAAAGCTACTTGGCGTGAAGTGGGGACATTCTGCCAGGTCTTTCCGACCATTCCGTGTACCTGCGGTGTACCTCACTTCGGTGTTTCTATGGTTTTTCTCGATTTTGCTATTTCGTGGAATGAATAACTTACGTAGAATCAATCCGCCTGAGGGGTTCGACTCCCACCCCGGGCACCACTTAACTCTAGCTGTACGTTTCACTTTCAGTTGGTCCTGGCATTTTGAGGTTCAGCTTGCTCAGTAGCCTCAGAGAGCGAGTTATGGCTGAAACTATGGCCGTTCTCAGTTCTGGCGTGCTCGTGTGCGAGCCGTTGCTGTTCAAGTTGCTCCATCGCCATCTTTCTGTCTTTGCTGCTCACAATGTCATATCGCAGAAAAACACTACGTGTCTTCCACCCGCCGATCTCCATCACCACGCTCTCGGCAACGCCGGCCCGGGGCACCATGTCTTGCTCATCTCTTCCCGCCCGATATAGTGCGACGCTATTTTCTTGATTGCGCTGAATTCCGATCGAAACCATGCCGGAACTTTCCGACGTGGTGTAAAATCCCGCGGGATTATGGAGGCGGCCATGAGAGCAATTCTGCGCGCGGGCAAGGTACGGAACAGCTACGGCACTGCCGGCATTTTCACACTGGTGGTGGCGCTTGGTGCGGTGACTGGAAGCGGCCTGGCTCGGGGGCAGGAGGGATACCAGAAGCCTCCGAAGGCCATTCTGGATGTCATGAATGCACCGGGGACTCCTCGCGCGAGCGTGGGACGGAATCGAGGCGTAGTGCTGCTGTACACGGCGGAGCTTTATCCGCCAATCGCCGACGTCGCACGGCCGTTCGAACGGCTGGCAGGTTTGCGTATCGATATTGCGACAAACGCCCCGCACAACCCGCCACGATTCGACAATCTCGTTTTGAAGAAGGTCGCAGACGGCAGCGAGATAAAGGTTAAATTACCTTCCGGATTCTTTGTGTCGCAGCCGTTCTGGGCGCCGGACGGCCTGCATTTTGCGGTGACACACGCGACGGACATTGCCGTTGAGCTGTGGGTGGTGGACGCCCGAACGGGAGACGCGAGTGCTGTGCCAGGGGCGCAGTTGAACGGAGCTCTCAGCACACTTGGGCCGGGTGCCGACAATGCTCCGTGCCGCTGGACGCCCGACAGCAAGACGCTGCTCTGCCGCATCATTCCCACAGGAAGGGGTAAGCCGCCGCAAGCACCACCCGTGCCGGAAGGTCCGCGCGTGCAGGAAAACTTCGGCAAGGCAGCGCCCGTCGCTACGTATGAAGATTTGCTTGAAAACGCGCACGACAGCGACTTGTTCGATTATTACGCCACGTCACAACTAGCCCTGGTGGACTCCAGTACCGGAAGAATCGCGCCCGTGGGGAAACCAGCCGTGTATGGCAGCGTCGAACTGGCCCCCGATGGACAGCACATCTTGGTAGCGAAGATTCATCGGCCATACTCCTACATCGTACCGGAATCAGATTTTCCACGCGAAGTAGAAGTCTGGAATGTGCGCGGAGACGTGGTTTACAAAGTGGCTAGTCTGCCGCTGGAAGAAAACATACCGATTGGAGGAGTGCCAACAGGCCCGCGAAATATCGATTGGCATCCCAATCAACCGGCAACGCTCGTGTGGGTTGAAGCGCTGGACGAGGGCGACCCAAAGAAGAAAGTGCCGCAGCGCGACAAAGTGATGTGGATCAAACAACCCTTTGCGGGGGCGCCTGTGGAATTGGCTCACACGGAAAAACGGTTTGCGGGAATTGCCTTCGGGGAGCGGGGAGATTTTGCGATCCTGCGCGATTTCGATCGCGACACGCTGCGAGGACGAGCCTGGTTTTTCAATCCTGAGCCGACGCCGGAAAAGGCGTGGACTTTTCATGCCGACAAGCCGGAGGAAAAGACGCTCGTTTGGGACATGAGCACGCAGGACCGTTACCACAATCCGGGAACCCCAGTCCTGTGGCCGTTGCCGAACGGCCACAACGCAATTCTGATGCAGAGTAATTTCATTTTCCTGACTGGCGCGGGGGCATCGCCCGAAGGGGACCGGCCCTTTCTTGACCGGCTTGATATCAACACACTGGAAGTGAAGCGCATCTTTCAAAGCGACTCGCAGAGTTATGAAGAAATCGTAGCGATGATTTCCACTGGTGGCAGAACCCTGCTTACGCGGCACGAAACGCCGAGCGACCCGCCGAACTATTTCCTTCGCGAGTCGAGCCGTTTCAACGGCAACTTTGCTGAGCCCGGGTCACTCGATAAGGTGAGCGCGTTCACGAGACTTGTCGACCCAGCACCACAGCTGCGAGCGATTGAGAAACAATTGGTCAAGTACAAGCGCAGCGATGGAGTCGATCTGTCAATGACTGTGTATCTACCGCCGGATTACAAGCCCGGAGAAAAGCGCCCAGCGGTGCTTTGGGCCTACCCACTGGAATTCACGGATCCAACCGTTGCGAGCCAGGTAGCAGGCTCTCCGAACCGCTTCACGACAATCACCGGGCCGTCCAACCTGTTTTTTCTGCTGGACGGGTATGTCGTGCTCGACGGAGCATCGATGCCGGTAGTCGGAAACCCGGAAACGGTCAACAACACGTATATTGAGCAGATTACGGCGAGCGCCAAGGCGGCCATCAACAAGGCGGCGGAGATGGGAGTGATCGATCCCAGCCGCGTGGGTGTGGGTGGGCACAGTTACGGCGCGTTCATGACCGCCAACTTGTTGTCGCATTCGAATTTGTTTCGAGCGGGAATCGCGCGCAGCGGCGCTTATAACCGGACGCTGACGCCGTTTGGATTTCAGAACGAGCGACGAACGCTGTGGCAGGCGCCCGAGCTGTACATCAAAGTGTCTCCGTTCATGTTCGCTGATAAAATCAAAGTGCCCGTCTTATTGATTCATGGTGAGGCAGACAACAACTCCGGCACATTCCCGATTCAATCGGACAGGATGTACCGCGCGATCAAAGGCAACGGAGGTGTAGTGCGCTATGTCACGCTGCCCGATGAAGCTCATGGATATTCAGCGCGAGAATCCATCGAGCACGTGCTGTGGGAAATGCTGGCCTGGTTCGACAAGTTTGTAAAGAATGCAGGACCAGAAGACGCGAACTCCCCGACTCGCGTTGCCGTACAGTAAATGTGATTCCCATCCGGCAAGCATGCTGGCAACCGCGCCAAAGAGCCGCTTAGCGGGCCGGACCAGAATTCAACACCGGATGCAGATCCTAGAATTCTCAAAGAGATCTCAGGGCCCAAAACTATGGCTGACTTATGGCCGTGCGCCAGGGAAGGACGGGGAAGAATGGGCAGCGATGGCCACTCTCGACACAGCTAAGCCGTTGTAAATGCTTGGCCGGCAAGGAGTAGAGAAAGCGGTGCCAAGAACTTAAAATCCTCTGGGGATTTTTCCTCATATGGGTTCGACTCCAGCCCTGGTAGTCAGCAAATCCTGGAAGCCCATCGCAGTTAGCTTGAAAACCCGATATCCCGCAACCCCGTTTGTGGGCTGCGAAGGGCACTTCTGCACGTAGCCGACCAATGTTTTCGTTCCATCGCGACAGCCCCTCCTCCCACTTTCATGAATACAAATTAGGGCGAGTCATCCGAAAGTGATCCAGAAATATTGCCGGTAGAGGTAGCGCGACGATCTCCTGGATTGCCTCTGCGGTAGCCCCCCGCAGTCGATGGGCACTCCTAGCCATCATTGGTGTCCAATTCCCCATGCGATGTTGTCTGCGAGTGAGGAGAAAATCTATCCGATAGCAGATAAGAGTTGCAAGAAACGGCGGACGAAACGTTCTAGATAGGAGCGCGAGAAGGCCGCAGGGGCGCCGGCGAAAACAAATGTGAAGGAGACGGGTCATGAAAGCTCCGAGTGTGGACGTGCGCCCAAGCAATTTTTGGCTGTGCCTGATCGCGACCTTACTCACAGCGGGCATCGCTGTAGTGCTGTTTGAACCATTCCAAGCGGCCAAAGGGAATACAGCCGTGGTCACCTACACGCGCGCAGTTCTGCACGTGACCATTCCTTATCACGCTGTTCACTCGGGCGACGGAAAGCTGACGGTGGAAGTGTTGGACCCAGAGGACAAAGTTCTGGGACGCGCGGAAACGCAAGTGGCCATAGGCGAAGGATATGGGCGCTGGCGGGAGGACATCCGGCTGGACAAAGCGCTGGGCGTCGATGACCTGGTATGGCACCGCGTACGCTACAGGTATGTATATGACGACAAAAAGGCCGTGGCGCTGGAAGGCACGGAATCCATCTCGCAGATTTTGCGCACGCCGGTAGTGCACATCCTGGGGCAGCAAGCGTATTTGAGCGGCGGTGCGGCGGCGGTGCGGGTGATCGTGACGGATTCGAAGAATGAAGCGATCGCTGGTGCCGGAACGGTTCGCATCGAACTTGCCGTTGCCGAGCAGAAGCCGCGCGTCCTCTTTACAGGACTGCTGAACCACCGGGGGACGGCGGAAGCGCAATTCCGATTTCCAGCCGGCTTAACCGGAAGCCATCAACTGCGATACGTGGTGGACACGCCGCTTGGTTCCACGGAATACACGCAAGCGGTGCGACTGGAAGACAGGGTTTCGATCCTGCTGACGACGGAAAAACCCATTTACCAGCCGAGCCAGACGATACATGTGCGGGCGCTAACGCTGGACCGGTCGAATCACGAAGCGGCTGCCAACCGAAAGCTGATGTTTGAGGTGGAAGATTCACGCGGGAACAAGGTGTTCAAGAGAGCGACAGAGACCGACAAGTTTGGAATTGCATCGGCAGAATTCGCGCTAGCCGATGAAGTGAACCTGGGCACGTATCACCTGCGCGCGCTGATGGGCGAAGCCGAAGCGGCGCCCACAAATACGGCGGAGATCGCGCTGAACGTCGAACGATATGTATTACCGAAATTCAAGGTGGCAGTGGAGTTCGCGGGAAATGGAAAGAAAACGAAACGCGGCTACCGGCCGGGTGACCATGTGAAGGGAACGGTGCGAGCGAATTACCTTTTTGGGAAGCCGGTGGATGGAGCGGAAATCAGCGTCAAGGCATCCAGCGTGGACGTGGCGGTGTTTGAAGTTGGATCCGTGCAAGGGAAGAGCGATCGCGACGGGAGTTATGAATTCGACCTGAAGCTGCCAGGGTACTTTGCAGGGCGGCCCCTTAGCCAGGGAGCAGCACGGGTGCTGATTGAAGCCACCGTGAAGGATTCCGCGGGGCATGCGGAGAGCCGCGCAGAAGCGATCACCGTCGGCGAAACGCCGCTCCTGGTAACCGCGGTTCCGGAAGGGGGTACGCTAATCCCTGGGTTGGAGAATCAAATATTCCTGCTCACTGCCTATCCGGATGGAACACCGGCGCGAGCGGAATTGACGATCCATGCTGCGGACAACGCCGAGCAACGCGCGGCGACGGACGAAGGCGGAGTGGCGGTGATTCGAATCAAAGCGGGTGCAGGAACACAAACGCTCACAGTGGAAGCAACGGACAAGGAAGGGAACCACGCGTCGAGCAGCGTGCCACTGCAAACGCGAGGAGGACAAGATCAAATCCTGCTGCGCACGGAACGCGCTGTTTACCGGGCGGGAGAGGTCATGAGATTGAAAGTTTTTTCCACGGTGAAGCGCGGCACGGCTTACGTGGACATCGTCAAGGAAGGACAGACGATTTTGACGCGCGACCTGGACATTGAAAATGGCCAGGCGGAATTGACACTGGCGGCCACGCCGGAATTGGCGGGAACGGTAGACCTAAACGCTTACCTGTTTGGACGTGATGCACGTCCGGTGGGGGATCACCGGCTGGTGTTTGTGCAGCCGGCAGATGAACTGAAGATCGAGGCCACGGCTAATGCCGCGGTGTACAAACCGGGCGGCGAGGCACGCATCCGCTTCCGCGTGACGAACACGAAAGGACAGGGTGTGAGCGCGGCGCTGGGTTTGCAGGTGGTGGATGAAGCCGTATTTGCGCTGGCGGAAAAGAAACCCGGATTTGCGAGAGTTTTCTTCTACCTGGAGCAGGAAGTGTTGAAGCCGCGCTTCGAGATTCACTCGATAGCGATGCCGGAAGTGGTTGCCCCGGTGGAAGAATCCCAAGTTGAACAGCATGACCGTGCTGCGCGCGCGTTGCTCTCTGCTACGGAGATGGTAAGCGCGAACAAGTTCGAGACGGAGTTCGGGCGGACAGTGCCACAAACGAAATACGGCGAGTACGCGCAGCGGTACCAGGGGAGGTTCCTGGCGCAGGTGCGCGGATTATCGGAACGTCTCAGCCATGCGTATGCGGAGAGCGCCGAACGCGGAGACTTGGTAAAGACCGTTGAGGGCATGACGCGCGACGGCGCGGCGGGGCTTCGGGATGCGTGGGATACGAATTTGCGGGTAGAACACGCGGCGTGGGATTCGAACAAGACGCATTATCTGGTGCGCAGCGCTGGTCCGGACAAGCAGTTCGGGACCGACGACGATATGTGGACTTATGTAGAAGTGCGGCGCCGGAAGATTGTGGGACGCGCAAGTTCGGGCCCCAGCACGATTGAGGTCAACATCGAGCACGAGCGCGGTTCATTCAACGGGCGCGCAGAGATTATAGGAACAGCCGTGGACCAGTGGGGCGGGGCATTGGAAGGGGCCTTTATAGAATTGCGCTCGATTCTGAGTGGGAAGATACGCAGGGCGAGCGTGGGCGCCGATGGGCAATTCCGGCTGGGAAGTGTTCCAGCAGGTGATTACCAAATCGGGATTTCCTCGGACTCCGGGAGCGTTTCGAGCAGGCTGGGACTGGACCCGCGCGACCGGGTGACGCTTTCCGTTTTGCTCCGGCAGGAACATTCAGGAACGGTCGTGGCGGTGAGTGACACGGGGCGGATGGTAGCGGATTTCAAAGTTGGATTTGGAATGGCTGGCGGCGTTTCCGGCGGAGTCGCGGGCGGGGTCATTGGCGGGGTAGTCGGTGGCATGGGCGGCGCACCATTGCGAACACGCGAGTTCGACGCTTTCGCTCTAGCGCCTCCCGCGGCTCCCAAACCAATGGCCCACGTAGTGGCGGTCGACCAGGCAGCCGAGATGGTCGCTGTCAACAGCGCCACGCTCGTAAAAGAAAAGGGCGAATCTGGTTCGGCAGCGCCGCGAGTGCGCTCGTACTTTCCGGAGGCGCTGTACATTAATCCAGAAATCATTACGGACGAGGACGGCGTTGCGAACATCGTGATTCCGCTGGCGGACTCTATTACCACATGGCGGATGGCGATGATGGCATCTACGGCGCACGGAGCTTTGGGCAGCGGCACTTCCAGCATCAAAGTGTTCCAGGATTTCTTCGTGGACCTGGATTTGCCGGTGACACTCACGCAGGGCGACCGCGTCTCGATCCCCGTGGGGGTTTACAACTATTCCGGCTCGGCGGGGGACGTGAACCTGCAACTGCAAGCCGACGATTGGTTTTCGCTGGTGGATGATGTTGCGGAGAAGAACGTCACGGTGGAATCCGCGCGGGTGGGAGGGTCGCAGTTCACACTGGAAGCAAAGCGCATCGGGAAATTCAAGCTGACAATGGGCGCGCGGATGAAAGGCGGAGCAAATCGCGCGGACATCGTCGTGCGGGAAATCGAAGTGATTCCCAACGGGCGTGAACAAAGCATGGTGTCTAACGGACGGCTGGAAACCACCGCCCAGCATGAGGTGGCTTTCCCGGCGGAGTCCATTCCCGAGGCGAGCAAGATTTTCGTCAGGCTGTATCCAGGGCCGCTGAGCCAGGTAATCGAAGGAATGGATAGCCTATTGCGCATGCCGTATGGGTGCTTCGAACAGACTTCCTCGAGCACGTACCCGAACGTGCTGGCGCTCGATTACATGAAACGGACGAAAAAGCTGACTCCGGAAGTGCATGCTAAGGCGGAGGGATTCATCGCCAACGGGTATCAGCGGCTGCTGACGTTTGAAGTTTCAAGTGGCGGTTTTTCATGGTTCGGTAATGCGCCGGCGAACAAAATCCTGACGGCGTACGGCCTGATGGAGTTCAGCGACATGTCCAAGGTCCATGACGTGGACCCAAAGCTGATTGCGCGAACGCAGCAATGGCTTGCCGGGCAGCAGCAGCCGGACGGGAGCTGGAAGCCGGACACGTCGTTTATCAATGAGGGCGCGACGAACCGGTACAACAAAGACGTTTTGCGCATCACGGGGTATCTCGCATGGGCGCTGGAGAATACCGGTTACCAGGGGTCGGCGGTCGAAAAGGCCCGACAATTTATCGAGAGCCACATGAGCGAGAAGGCCGACGCATACACGCTTGCGGTGCTGGCCAACTTCGCGGCGGACTACGTAAAAGACCGGGACCTCACGCGGCAGGCAATGCAACTGCTGCTCGATGCGCGCACGGAGAAGGACGAGCAAGCGTGGTGGAGCGCGGAAGAAACGGGCGTGTATGCCACGGGCACGAGCGCGAGCGTGGAGACGACCGGGCTGGCAGCGCAGGCGCTGCTGAAATGGGGCGGAGCTTCGGGCACGGCACGGAAGGCGATGACGTACATCGCGGCGAAGAAAGATGCTTCTGGTGCGTGGGGGACAACGCAAGCGACCATCATGGCGTTGCGGGCGCTGCTGCTGGCATCGGAGAAAGGCGCGGCGGACGTTCGCGGTACGCTGGAAGTTGTGTTGAACGGCAAGACGGCGGAGAGACTCGTGTTGACGCCGGAGAATAACGATCTACTGCATCAATTTGTGTTCAAGGACGTCGAAGAGAAGGGCGGCAACACGGTGGAGATCCGGTTTGCGGGGAAGGGCGGACTGGCTTACCAGGTGGTGGGGCAGTATTTTCTGCCTTGGGATAAGAAGCCGGAGAATGAGGCGCTTTCGATCGACGTGGCTTACGATCGCACACACATGGTGCAGGACGACATGGCTACGGCAACCGCGACGATAAAAAACAATCTGCCGAAGGCCGCCAACATGGTGATGGTGGACTTGGGAATTCCGCCTGGATTCGACCTGTTGAGTGAAGATCTGCAGGAATACCACGAGAAAAGTGTGGGGCAGAAAAGCGGACGGCTGGAGAAGTTCAGCTTGACGGCCACACAGGCCATCCTGTACTTCGATTCGTTTGCGCCGGGCGACACTGTGACACTGAAGTTTCGTTTGCGCGCGAAGTTTCCGATTCGGGCACGGACGTTCCGGTCCCGAGTGTATGAATATTACGATCCGGAAGTAAGTTCGGTTGCGCGCCCGGTGCAATTGGAGGTTCGCCAGCGTTAACATACAGCCGAGTGAGCGACCTCCTTTTGACTTGACAAGCTAGCCGTAGAAATGAATTCCACAACGGGGCCATAAGTCCCGTCTGGGAGGTGACAGCGACAAACTTAGGCACAACTTAGAGACAAACAATGCCGAATACCGCGCAAAACCGTGATGCGTGATATAGGAAAATGCTAGACGAACCAACTACTTAGCGTGTCTGCGTTTAAGGACAAGGACGGCTACATCTTGCAACTATCGTTCGACGAGAAGAAGCTAGTCGCCAAGGAAGAACACATCCTAGGTCACTTTGGAATGAATGTGTCGTTTGAAGGGGAATATCAACGGGTCTGAAACTTCTTGTGTCCACTTGATGATCGAGCCGTGTACCTCGCGTGTACCTCAATCCGTGAACTCTGTCCAATCTAGCGTTTTTGGGCGTGCTGAAAATACAATAAGTTACGTGCTATCAATAGGGCCTACGGATTCGAATCCCACCCGCGCCTCCAAGCTTTTCAGGGTTCCTTCTCATAGTTCGGATGCGCCGCTGATCGTCACTCGTGACCCGCTTCTGCAAAACGTGCCTGCTTCGACTGCTCTAAGCAGTCTTTGCTCCCGATTTTGACTGCGCCATCATTTGCCGCATGGCCGCGGTAGACCCCGGCGCACGCTTTTCCCGCCAGGTTTCCAGCCGCTTGCAAGTTTCTTCTATGTTGTGGAAAAGAAGCGGATTCTTGAACGCCGCTCGCCATGTCGGAACGATCGATCGCATGCGGTCCCACACCACCCAAATCTCGCCGTTGCTGTCGAAAAATAATTCGTCGTTGATCAGCCCGCGGTTGACGATGCCCGCCACCATGTCCCAGTAGCTGATCACCATGCGGATGTAAGTGTTTTCCTCGCTCCCTTGCGGATAACTCTTCATCATCTCCTCCGGAGATACCGGATGAAAGTGTTCCACGAACCAGGCGCGCGCCTGGCGCAGGCGCGGCTCCCGCCTCATGTCGTACAGGCGCAGCATCAGGTTCACTTCGTCATAGGTAATCTGGGCCATTGCCGATTCTCCCTGTTCTAACTCGCACCGTCCGGCTGGGCTGCTTCCGGCGAGGAATGGGAAACGCCCGCCAGTTCGATGCGATGCACGCTCGAGATGGGTATACCTTGCTTTTGGAACTCGACCTGTATGCGCCTCCGCAGTTCGCGTGCCACCTCATCCTGCCGCGTCGGCGCCGTCCGCACCTGCAACCGTACTGTCGTCGAAGTCCGGTCAAAACTTTGCACGCCAAGTATGCGCGGCCCATCCACCAGCGCTTGCGACCAGGCCGGATCGCCCCGCAATGCGGCCGCGGCGGTCTCCAGCGCCTGCAAGGTTTTCTCGACCGGACTCTCCGGCGCCAGAGAGACGTCCACGAATGCCTGCGACCAGTCGCGGCTGAGGTTGCTGACCGTGCGAATCTCCCCATTTGCGATGGTTACCAGCGCCCCTCGCGCATCACGGATCACCGTGCGACGCAGCGTGAGGTGTTCCACTCGCCCGGCGTAGTCTGCGAATTGAATGGTGTCGCCAACGGCATATTGGTCTTCGAGCACGATGTAGAATCCCGTGATGACATCTCGGACGAGCGTTTGTGCTCCGAAACCCACAGCAAGGCTGGCGAGACCTGCAAGTGTTACCGCCGGCAGAATATCGATGCCAGATTCGTGCAGGGCTGTCAGCAAGGCCACCACCCAAACGACTTTGCTCCCAGCGCTATAGAGAACGCCCGCTAGCGTGCGCGTCTGCTGTTCGCGCAGCTGCGCAGGGCGACCCTGTCCCGATGCCTGCTTGACCACCAGATTCGTTGCCGCGCGCAGCAGCCGGTTCACTACGAGTGCGATGACAAGAATTCCCAGAATGCGAAGAGCGTTCGGAAATATCAATTCCAACCAGTGATTGAAGGAACTAGGCATGTTTTTGACGAGAGTGGGAGTATAACATTGGAAGACGTTCAAGGAAGTATTCCCCCCCGCGGCGGGAGGATTGAGCGCAACGAAGGGAGTTTCTCCGTCCATGAAATCCAGGCGTAAGTTTCTAGCAAGCGTTCTCTCCGTCGGCGTGCCCGCCGGCGTCCTGGCTCTCTTGCCCATCGCGCAGGCTCGCACCAAGCGCCCGCAAAACCCCCAGCAGCAGAGGGAGAAGGAAGACGAGCCGAATGTCCCGAAGATCGATCCCAAACTGATCCTCGCGGAAAATCAAAAGGAAATTAAGAAAAGCGTCGAGAAGCTGTACGATCTGGCAAGCGAATTGAAGGCCGAAGTGGAAAAGACCGATTCAGTCCATGTGCTGTCTATTGCCATGCTGCGTAAGACCGATGAGATCGAAAAACTTGCGAAGGAAATCCGGTCCCGCGCCAAGGGTTGAACTGGCCCGCCCGTCTTGAATGCCCGCTAGCGCCGCCGAATCATACCGGATAGAATACTAATGTTGATTTGAAGTTCCTCCGTGTCGCCCCCTCTCAAAACAATTGAGGAGGGCCTGCTGCGCGCCAGTAGCTCAGATGGATAGAGCATTAGCCTCCGGAGCTAAGGGTCGGGGGTTCGAATCCCTCCTGGCGCGCCACTTCACATTGGGTGCAATTGCGTGTCTGAAGAGTTGTCCGCTTCCTTTGCTAGGGGCAACTTGATGCGCACGGGTGGTCATAGGCAGGCCGGTAACCCGCCTTCTTAGCCTCGCGTTCCCTCATGTACTTGCCCTGCTTTGTGTCGCCGTACCAGCGGCTTCCGGGGCAATGGTAAACGCCACTCCTTGTATTGACCCAAACTTTCACCTCGCTTTTTTCGTCTTTGGCGCTGGCCTGCGAGGGGGAACCCGAAGGCGGAGCGGAACCAGATTCGAGTTCGATCTTTAGGACCGGGTGCAGCTCGACGCCATTCGGCGCCGCGCCAGTTTGCCCGTGCGAGAAGTCGAAAAAGCCTACGCCCGTCACAACGACGATCACGGGAGGGCCTGGCTCGGGCAACGCCGCAATAACTGCTCTCGCACTTCGAAACTCCTCCGCGTGTCCTGAGGCACAGGCCCCAGCGCACTCTGGGGATGGGACTTCCACGATCAGTGTTTTACTGGAATCCTCGACATCTGCGATGACAACATGGAAATCCTGGTCCGCCTGTGCCTTGTAGCCGACGAGGAGTGCACGAATCTTGTATGTTTGCGTTTCGATTGGAATAGCACGCCGGTCCGACGGCAGGCGGGCTTGACGCTTCTGGGATATGAGCCACCCAACGGTTACCTCCTTTGGTACCAATTGCACTTTGTCGCGGTCGACATCGCTCAATGTCTTGACGCTCCACCGCTCGGTCCCGCAGTAAACGCCGCAGGTTGCCACCGCTTGCGTAGGCGTCGCAAAGCTGCGTACTGCCGGGCCTTCGGCAAAGACAAAACCCAGCAAAGCGATAACCAGAGTCAGCACAGTAACGAGGTGGGTCGCCTTGGGCTTCATTGCCTCTCCTAAACCGCAGGGCTCGGAGAGTCAAACTGTAGCGAGTTGACCATGAATTCGTCTAGGAAAGTTCTAAGATCGTCCCCTTGGGCGCGCCACTTATTTCCGGTCATAGATAATCTCGGCCTCGCATCGGGCAAGAAAAAGAAAGGGCGGACCGAAGTCCGCCCTTACAGAGAGAGAAGCGATGGCTAACTCTGACTACGACGCGTCCTTGATGTCCTCGCGCGCACGTCTCTCGGCGTTCCTGGCTTCCGTCCGGAAATTGGCGTCGGGCTTCAGCACGCGGATCGCTTTACTGAGGTCCATGGCCTTGTCATTCGACGGCGCTGCGCACGATTTGACGTCCCCGGCTGGTTTCGCGCCGGTCACATTCCACTTGAGGCAGTTGAATTTGATTGAGACATTGTGGCTGACGTGGAGCGACGCGACGCAATCGTTCAGGCTCCTGAACCCTGCGCAAGCGTCCTTCAAGCTGGTGCGCGGAGGCAGAACCGCCTGCAATTGCTGGGACAGTTTTTTTTCCTGCTCTTTGTTCGCGGCGAGCTGTTCGCTTGCCGTGGGGCTTGGACCTTTCCTGATCCATTTAATTGGATTGTAGGAATGCGCCGCTGCCGTGGCGCCGCCAAGCAAAACGCTGACTCCGGCAACTCCAATGACCATCCATCTGTTTTTCATACAGGCCTCTTTCGAGGGCCGGGCATGGCTCTGGCTCCAGTAAGCCACGGTCCCGGCTCCGCTCCGAGGATTTGAAAGTACAGTACTCCCCCAATTGGTCACACTGACCTTGCGGCCAGATTTTTTTGAGTGAACGTTCCTGTACTTGTTTTGTGGAAATGGCAAGCGATTTCCCAGACGTCAGTGGAACCTAGTGACGATGGAAACGTGAAGGCAGCGACCGCCTTGCTTTAGTCCTTCTTGCGAGTGAAGTGGAAGAGCATGGGAATATCCTTGTCATCTTGCCGCCACGTCCACGTTTCTGTGATGTGGTCGGCATCTTCGAACCGGATGACGAGGTGATGTTGGTGGCCTGCGGAAGGTGACTTGAGGTTGCCGGCGCCCTCGAAGTCGAAGCTGAGCTCCTTGACATCGTCGGAATCCGGCACGACGCGCATGCGCGGCTGGTTGTTGGTGGGGCAGTAGTGGACGAGAGCGATGCCGTCGCGGTCGATGCTGTAGAGAGTGACCATCTCTTCCATGTCCGCAGGGGAGAGCGTTTCCATTACGGCGGTGCCTGAGGCAAGAACCTTGAAGCTGGTTTTCGCGGGCATGTCATGGCCGTCTTTCCCTGCCCAGTCGCCGGCAAGCGATTGCAGCTTCTTAAAAGCAGCGGCGGAATGCGTGTTGGCCCAGAGCGGCGCAGTGATAGATGTGGCCAGCAACAATAGTATTGAGAGTTTGCGTCGTGTCACGGTTGCCTCCCTGAGGGAATCGGCGCCGGACTTGGGCAACAGAAAGTTACAGCGCGCGCGATTTAGGGGGTTTGACGATGGAATCGCAGGAAGGGAAGCAGGCTAGCGAGGACGAAACTCGGCGCACCAAAGCCTCCGGGACTCGTGATTCCTTACTTGGCTAAATAGTCCGTTTGCAAATGAGGTGAGGCCGCTTTAACGCTTCGAGGCTGGCGGACAGTGGCGGGCCCAGTAGACTGGCGAACCACAAATTCCGGCTCGATGGCGATTTCCGGCACGTATTCGCCGCGCCCTTCAATGAGGTCGACGACGGTTTGCCCCGCGATTTGCCCCATTTTCACGAGTGGCTGCCTTACCGTCGTTAGGCCTGGATTGGCGTACGCCGCGCCTGCGATGTCGTCGAAGCCAACAAGCGAAATGTCTTCCGGTACGCGCAAGCCTGCTTCGCGGATCGCCCAAATTGAGCCAATGGCTGCAATGTCGTTGTAAGCAAAAAGTGCTGTAAAAGGATGCTTCCTGGCCAGGAGTTGCTTGCAGAAAGTATATCCAATGCCGGGCGTCGAATCGAAGCCCTCCAGTTGAATGGTCAGTTCGGGACGAATGCGAATGCCGAGCTCCTGGGCCACTTCGCAAATCGCGCTCCAACGCACCGTGGAATCCGAACTCATCGTCTGCCCTCTAATGAAGGCGATTTCTTCGTGGCCCAGATCGCGAAGATGTTCCAGTGCCAGCCTCGCGGCACGCGTGTGGTCCAGGATGATGTTGGTTACGCCATCGACGTGCTGATGTCCCGCCACGGCAACGGTAGGCAGGGCAATCTTCTCAGTGATCGAGGTGTCCGTAGTGATGAAACCCTCGACGCCACGCGTCAGAAGCATTTGCGCGTAGGTTTGCAGGAGCTTCGGATCATGCCGGTGGATCACCGTCAGGAAGAAATAGTTGTTCTTGCGCAAGTATTCTTCGATGCCGCTGATCACCATCGAACCGTAGGCGTCGCCAATTTCTTCGGCGATCACGCCGATCGTGTAAGTTCTTTTCAAGCGCAGAGTGCGCGCAAAAAAGTTCGGCCGATAGTTGAGCGCTTTCGCGGCTTCGATGATGCGATTCTTGGTGTGCTCGGGAATGGAACGCGCCGCTGCAGAGTTGTTCAGCGCGGCCGAGACCGTCCCCGGGGTCAGTCCGAGATGCTGCGCAATGGTCTTGAGCGTGACCTTGGGCTCACCGCGGTGCACCTGCTTCTTTCTCGGCGGAAGCGTCATTTTTGTTTGATTCTCCGCACATCTTCTAAAAATGGGATATTCGAAACGAGGTGCCGAATCGGGAATTTTGTCGCGGCAAGCGCGCCCGATGCCCCAATAAGCCGAGATTCTAGCGCAACTTGGCAGTTGCCAAGCAAAGCTTGGATGCAAGGTGCCTGGACGTGGTTTCGCATCCGAATCGGCATATTCCAACGTTTATATGGATAAAGCACCACTGTTGAAAACAGTCCCTCGACCGGAGGCTCCACGCCCTCCGTTTTTCGTGGCCGCAGAATATCATTATTTTTCTTCAGAACATCATATTTTCGCTTGACAGGTGTCTGCCTCAAGAATATATAGGCTCCAGTCGAAAGCACTCCGCGAGTAAATCAGGGGTGTCGTGTGGTTGGTTGTGGTGGTTGCGATCCTGCGATGTCTTTCCAATTAAGTCGGTACGGGTGTGGAGGGAAATCATGACGTTGCTTATTCCTCAGTTTTCTCGTGTAAATCCCTTTGCTGTAAAGCAATTCCGTCTATCTCACGCATTGCTTCTATGCATGCTTGTCTTTGGTACGGCGGCACAGACATTTGGCCAGAACGCCACCATTGTCGGAACGGTTACGGATCCTTCGGGGTCAGTAATCGCCAATGTGAGAATCACAGTTACTCACGTGGAGACAAATCTGACGCACACGTTTACCTCAAACGAAGCCGGCCAGTATGTGGCGGTCGACCTGCCAGTCGGCCACTACAACATTAAAGCCGAAGCCTCGGGATTCAAGGTTGCCGAGCAGAAGGGCTTGGTGCTGCAAGTTGGCGACCGCACTCGCGTGGATTTCCAGATGTCTTTGGGTGCGGCATCGGAGACGGTGACCGTCGAAGCCAATGCCGTTCGCGTGCAAGCAGACACGGGTGAGGTCAGCAACGTCATCGACGAGCAACAGGTAAGCCAACTCGCGGTAAATGGTCGCAGCATCTACCAGCTTGCTGCGCTGGCACCAGGAGCGTCCAGCCAGATCACCGGTTTCGTGAACACTCCAGTCGGCGGAAACGCCAGCGTGGAGTTTAACGGTATGCGTCAGAATCACAACATTTATCTGCTCGACGGTGGCGAAGATGATGACCGCGGCGGCGCCGGCGGCATGAGCATTGCGCCGTCAACGGACGCTATCGCAGAGTTCCGCCAGCTCACTTCCAACTACAGTGCCGACTATGGCCTCTCGTCGGCAGGTACGATGACCATGGTACTGAAGTCCGGAACGAGCACGCTGCACGCTTCGGCCTGGGAATTCAATCGCAACGATGCTTTCGACGCGCGCGACTTCTTCCGCCCGGCTCCTGCCACGATCCAAGAGTTGCGTTTGAATGTTTACGGATTCAACGTCGGCGGCCCGGTTACTTTCGGAAAGCTTTACAATCCGGACAGGAAGAAGACCTTCTTCTTCTATAACATGGAATGGCGCAAGCTCATTCAAGGCGGCGGAACCAATCAGACGGTTCCGGACACCGCTGCATATGGCGGTAACCTCGCCGGCCTTCTTACCGCTTCCAACCCCAACCCGATATTCGTTCCAACCTTCTGTGCGCCTGGGACTTGTACGGGGTCGAATGCACAAGTCGCGCAGAGCGTTCTGTTTGCCAATTGTCCCGGCCAGGCGCCCCCTGCAGGAATCACCTCAGGTGGGCAATTTCCCGGCAATGTTATTCCGTCTTGCATGATCAGTCCGAATGCCACGGCACTGCTCACAGCCGGCGTGTTCCCGGCACCGACCACGAACATTGCTAACTCGGTAGGCACGTTCGTTGGCGGCGCTAACGCTCCTACCAATCTTAGGGAAGAAGTCGTTCGCATCGATCACAACTTCAGCTCCAAGTTCTCCGTCTTCGGGCATTACGTTGCTGAACAGGTGACACAGAGTTTCGCAACCAGCCAATGGAGCGGAGATAACGTTCCAACTGTCGGCGACACCTTCGGCAATCCGTCGCGTAGCGGCGTTATCCACACAACGTATGCGATCAGCCCGACCCTACTCAACGAGGTGGCTTTCAATTACAACGGGAACGTAATCAATATCGTTCCCTACGCGGCTACCGGCTTGAAGAGCTTGGCGCTTCCTACTGGATATGTCTCCACGAACTCCAGGCTTTTCACTGGAACGAACAACCTCAACCGCATCCCCAATATTGACTTGAGTGGAGGGACCGGCGCCCAGTTTGAAATCTCCAGTTGGCCGTGGCACAACAAGGCTGACGACTACCAGATTCGCGACGATATTTCGCTAACCAAAGGAACCCACCAGCTCAAGTTCGGGGGAAGCTGGGCCATCTATAAGAAGGTTCAGGACCTTTTCGGTCAAACCCAGGGTGGCTTTAGCTTCAACAACGTTCTCACTGCCGGCACTGCTGCCTGCCCAGCCAACACCACTTGTGGAAACAGCTTCGCCAGTTTCTTGCTCGGATTGCCTAGCTCTTATCAGGAGCTCGCCGTGCAGGACAGCGGCAAGTGGAACAACGTTTCCTGGGCTGCTTACGTTCAGGACAACTGGCGCGTAAACAAGCGGCTCACCTTGAATCTTGGCTTGCGCTGGGATGGTGTGCCGCACACCTATGAAGCCAACAACCGCATGGGGAACTTTTACCCATCCCTCTACAAGACTTCGTTGGCCGCCACTTTCAACAATAACAACAGCATTTGCGGACCAACGGACACTGCCGCGACTGGCTGCCCGGGCGGCGCCAGCCCTGGCTTGGGCACGAGTCCGAATTCGATTCTGGCAGGCGTTCCCCTTTATCTGAATGGAATCGGCATCCCCGGACAGAACGGCGTTCCTAAGGGCCTGGTCAACAATCACTGGGCAGCCTTCGGTCCTCGTCTTGGATTTGCCTATGATCTGACCGGCAGCGGCAAGACCGTTGTCCGCGGTGGGTTCGGCATCATGTACGAGCGCATTCAGGGCAACGACATGTACAACGCCGGACCAAACATTCCTTTCAGTTTGCAAGTCAGCCTCAATAACGTCGAGATGACGAACCCCAGCCTTTCACTCTCCACTGGTACAGCCGCGGCTCGGCCTATTAACGCTGCCAGCATCACGGGCCTGGAGGTGGACAATTACAAGCTTCCGGCGAGCTACCAGTACAGCGTCGGCGTTCAGCACTCCTTTGCAACCAAAACAGTGTTGTCGGTGAGTTACGTCGGGAACCAAAGCCGCCATCAGAACGACTATCGCAACGTCAACCTCCCGAGCGTGAGCTACCTGCCCAACCTGATTGCTGGCGCCAAGTACCAAACGGCACCGGGCCTGCCCTTCCCAGGGTTCACCACAGTCAGGAACGCCGAAAACGAGGCCAACGCACATTACAATGGGCTGCAAATAGACCTGAACTCACGGCTTGGGCGCGACCTCAACCTTCGAGCGTTCTACACGCTCTCGCGTGCGATCGACCCGACGACTGCCGGAAGCGGCGGCGGAGACCTCGGCACGGTGTCCAATCCCTACGCGGGTTGGGTATATGACGTCGGGCCCAGTGGATACGACCGCACGCACGTCGCTGTGGTCGACTTCATTTACGACATCCCCCTCTTGCGCCACAGTCAGAGTCGGCTCGTGAGGTCCACCGTAGGCGGCTGGCAAGTGTCGGGTATCGTGACGATGGAGTCCGGCGTCCCGCTTAACGTCAATCTTACCGGGGGACAACAAGGCAATGGCGTGGGCGGCAACAACAGGCCGAATTTGACCGGCACAATCTCGTATCCGAAGACACCAGTCGCGGGAGTGAACCAGGGCATTCAGTACTTCGATCCGACGGCCTTTACAGCCCCCGCAGCAGGCGCGTGGGGCACGTTGGGTCACAACGCCCTGCGCGGACCTGGCCGTGACAACTGGAACATGTCGCTGTTCAAGACTTTCACCCTAAGTGAATCTCGCGGCAGCCGGTTCGAGTTGCGCTTTGAATCTTTCAACACTTGGAACCACACTCAGTTCAACGTCGTGGATACCGGCCTAGGGAACAGCCGCTTCGGCCGGTTCACCTCAGCCTTTGACCCGAGAATCTTGCAGCTTGGCGGCAAGATCTACTTCTAACGCCAGCGCCTTGGTTGTATCCGGCCCCGTGCGCACTAGACATTTTGCGCACGGGGCTTCGGTCATTTTGAGCTCCAATTTTCTAAAAAGGCAGACGACGTCCTTGAAAAAATGCCGCACTCGTCACCTCTATTACGGCCGAAATGGTGGCCTTATTCCTTGACGCGTCCGGTGCCCAGGACTACCCTTTGACTAGTCCTCCTTGAGCAATTATGTGCCGCACCAAGCAATGCCCGCCTCTCCGGGGCGTGCTTTTCCTGCTCCCCGTACTTCCCTGCGTTTTGTTTGCGCCACACTTGGCTCTATGCCAGGACAGCGGAAGTGAAGGAACCCTTTTGCGTGGAGACAAAGCGGAAATCTCGGTGACGGTGCGCGACAGTTCCGGGGAGCCCATCTCTGTCCCAGCAAGTGTGAGAGTTTTCAAAGGAGGAATGCCAACCGATCAGAAGGAGGCGTCACACGGGCGCGCGTTCTTCATTCTGCGATCGTTAGGTGATTACACCCTGATTGTTAGCGCGACCGGATACAAGAGTGCGCAAAAGGAAGTGTCGATGCCTGTTGGCGTGAAAGCCGAAGTTGACGTCTATCTGCAAAAGGAATCGGGTCCTGGAGATAACACGGGGATCCCAGGTAGGCCGCTGCTCGCGCCGAAAGCTAAGGAAGCCCTCGATAAAGGTTTGCAAGCGTTGAGCGTCAACAAGCCGAAGGATGCAGAAAAGTACGTGGGTGAAGCCGCGAAGCTGGCGCCGGGACACCCCGACGTGCTGTTTGTGCAAGGGGTGCTTTATTTAAGCCTGCACAACTGGGCGCAAGCGCAAGACGTTCTGGAAAAGGCCTCACAAATGGAACCAAGCAATGCGCGCGTTTTGGGAGCACTGGGAATGGCCCTTACGGACCAGGGGAAATACGATCAGGCCATCGCCCCGTTGGAGAAATCGCTTCAGTTGGAGGCTGGCGGGTGGGAGACGCATTGGGCCTTGGCCAAAGCGTACTACCATCGCGAGCAATACGATCTGGCGCTGAAAACGTCGCAACTGGCGCTAACACAGTCGAACGGGAAGGCCCCACAGATCGAATTGCTTGTCGCACAGTCACTCACCGCAGTAGGGCGCTACGACGATGCGGCCCAAACTCTGCGTACATTTCTGAAGAATCATGGCGATCGCCCGGAAGCTGGGACCGCACGGCGCTGGCTCGAGGGCCTTGCGAACAACGGGAAAATTCGGCGAGAGTAGGACCCGCTCTCCGCCCTGGTTTATATGGCTAACGCGCCTCTTCGGCTAAAAAAGATACGCTGCATCTGCCGAGTTCACTTTTGTATTCTATGAAGATGTGGAAGCTAGGCTGTGTCGCTGTCGTATTGTTCTCAGGCCTCCTCGCGAATGCCCAGACATCAACTCCAACTCAAGCGCTGGCACTGGAACAACAGGGAAAACTCGCCGAAGCAGAGAAAAGCTGGCGCCAGATCACGCAAGCGGACCCACGGGATGCGGCTGCGTTCGCGAGCCTGGGTCTAGTTCTCTCAAAGCAAGAAAAGTACGGGCAAGCGGTTCCAGCTTACAGAAAAGCGATTACGCTCAACCCTAAGCTGCCGGGGGTTCATCTGAATTGGGGACTGGCTGAATTCAAGCAACAGCATTTCGACGCTGCCATCGCTCCGCTGAGCGCAGCCCTCGCGGCTGACCCTAAGAACCTGCAAGTGCTCACGCTACTGGGCCTAAGCTACTATGGAGCTAATCGCTTTGCGGACGCTGTGAAGTACCTCGAGTTACCGGCTAAATCGGATGCAAAAAATATTGAACTGCATCGCGTCCTCGCTCAAAGCTGTCTTTCCGCCAAAGAATATTCTTGTGCGCTCGCAGAGTTCCGCCAAATTCTAGAGCAAGATCCGGACTCGGCAGCCGTGCATATGCTTAGCGGCGAAGCATTGGATGGCTTGGGCCGAACGGTGGAAGCCATACCCGAGTTTGAAACAGCCGCAAAGGCCGCCCCTCGCGAACCTAACGTCCATTTCGGCCTCGGCTACCTGTATTGGAAGCAGCACAAGTATGACGAGGCCAAGGCCGCCTTAGAGGCTGAATTGAGCATTGACCCTGCCAACTCACAAGCCTTGGCCTATCTGGGGGACATCGAGCTGAAAAGAAACGCTCCAGAAAAAGCGCTACTTTTGCTCAATAGGGCGATCCACTTGCGAAACGACATTCGCATAGCATACTTGGATATCGGTGCCATTCTCTCCGAGTGGAGAAGGTATCCGGAGGCGCTCGCCGCGCTGCAACACGCTGAGAAGTTGGATCCTGCGCAGCCCGACGCCCATTACCGTCTGGCGCGTTTATACCGCGCCATGGGAAATGCGGCAGCGGCGCAACGGGAATTCGCCAGGGTTGGCGAGCTGAATGAGAAGGCTGAGGACATGGCGCCGAAAATGTCCCGTCCGATGCCGGCCTCCCGCGAGTAAGAGGTCCCGCGATCCTGGCAATCCCCTTCTGGCCACCCGTAGAATATCATTATTTTTCTTTAGAATATCAATATTTTTCCTTGACAAGTCTGGCGGAATAGTAAATAGGCCGCTAGTAGAAAAGCATTACGTCCCGTAGTTGCTTTAGGGGTTGCGTCCTTTCTCGAAAATGTACTGGGGTGAAAGAGAAAATGAGTCCGAGGCAATTTGGGTTTGTGCGGATTTCGTGGTCTCTTTTTTCGCGCGAATATCTCCTCGAGGGGTAAACGAATGAAGATTGATCGTTGGAATTCAAATAATGAATTTGGCAAATTGCGCTCGATCTTTGCGGTGCTTGCAGTTCTTGCGCTAGTTCTGTGCAGCGCTTTCGGCGCACGAGCGCAGGTCACTACGGCAGATGTCCGCGGCACCGTTATGGACGAGCAGGGTGCGGCGGTCGCGGGCGCCGATGTCAGTATCACTAATGCGGAGACAGGGCTCACCCGCAACACGAAATCGGGAAGCGACGGTGCCTATAGTTTCACGGACTTACCCCTCGGCACTTATAGCATTCACGTCACCCACGCGGGCTTCAAGGCGGAGACGCAGACCGGCATCGTGCTCCACGTCAACGACAGCCTGGTGGTCAACGTCAACTTGAAAGTCGGAGCAGTGAGTGAGTCGGTCACTGTGGAGGCGTCGCCGGTCGCGGTAGAGACGACGAGCGGAGAGTTGACCGGTCTGATCCAGGCGAGCCAGGTCTCGGAGTTGCCGCTGAATGGACGCAACTTCATGCAACTGATTACCCTGGTTCCCGGCGTGGCTCCCGCGGAAGCTTTCAGCGTAACGAATAAGGGACTCAAAGGCGCCTCGGACGTTTCCGTTAGCGGCAGCCCCTCGAATGGCAACCAATGGCTCGTCGATGGCGCTAATAATAATGACACCGGCTCGCAACGCACGATTCTCATCTATCCCTCGACGGAGTCGATCCAGGAATTCAAGATTGAACGCAGCAGCTACGGCGCCGAATTTGGCCTGATGGCCGGCGCGACGATCAGCCTGGTGACTAAGTCGGGAACCAATGATTTTCACGGCAGCGTCTACTATTCCGGCCGCAACGATAAGCTGAACGCGTATGACACGGAACTCAAGGCAGGATGTCCGACGCCCCTGAGTCCAGTGACTTGCCCAAAAAACAAGTTTCGCGGGAATGATTACGGCTATACCATCGGCGGACCTGTCAAAAAGAACAAGATCTTCTTTTTCTGGTCGCAGGGATGGAATAAACGCATCGAAGGACTGGTGCGCTCAAACCACGTGCCCACGCTCGGCGAACGCACCGGCAATTTCGCCGATGTCGCCGCCTGTCCCGCTTCCGCCGCAAACAAAGCAAATGGCATAAATGACGCGGGCTTTCCCATCGACCCCGTTACCGGAGCTCCCGCTCTCCATGACCCAGCGGGGGCTTTAGGCAATGCCTCTTTCGGAGGCTCGGTCCCGGCGGCTAGGCAGAGCCCCGCCGGTCTATTGGCCCTGACGCAATATCCTGCTCCCACGCTGACCTACACTCCTACGTCTTGCCCGTTCATCAACTGGACCGCGTCGCTCAACGTGCCTACGCCCTGGCGTGAAGAGAACGCTCGCGGCGACATTAACCTTACGAAGACCCTCACCCTGATGTTGAAATACACTAACGATTCTTGGGTTCTGGGGCCGCTGGCTTCGGCTGGAGAGCCAACTCATTCGGCGTGATTGACGAATCCTGGGATCAGCCGGGAAGAATCGCCGCAGCTAAGTTGAGCAAGACGATTGGCCCGACGGCGGTCAACGACTTCCAGTTCTCTTACTCAGCGAACCGCATCACCATCAGTCCATCGAACCCGGCTCTTCAACAGAAGCTCAATGACGCAATGCCGACTTTCTTTCCTCTGTCTGGCAAGAGATACGGGGACATGGGACCGAGCACGTGGTTCGATGCCGGCTGGGGCGGTGGGCACATGCCCAGCGTTTCGACCATCTCGCCGTGGCAGAACGCGCAGGACCTTTATACCTGGCAAGATGATTTTTCAATCGTGAAGTCACGCCATACACTCAAATTTGGCGCCATCTACAGCAGAAACTCCAAGAATGAACAGACCCCCAATCAGGAATTCCCAGGAGTCTTCGGCGTCGTTGGCTACAACGGCTGTAGTGGAAAGGTCGTGGCGGGGCAGTGCGCCAACACGTCAGGCAACACAACCAATTACGATGTGGCAGACATGCTGCTGAAGAATATGGCTTGGAGTTCGAACGAAGCCACAAGTGTCACGACCAACGATATTCGCTGGCGGAACACTGAGTTTTACGCCGCGGACACTTTCCGCATGACTAGCCGCTTCACGGTTGTTTATGGCGTGCGTTACTCTTTGCTTCCCAACCCGTACTTTAACGATGACCTGTACACCTCCTTCAACCCGATCGCCTATAATCCGGCTGCCACGGACCAAACGTGCAATGGCTTATTGTATTCCCCGGCCCTGAAGACGAATCCATGCGCGGCGGCAGGGCACCCCGGTGGCATGCCCGGTCCGAACCGCGCTCTCTGGAATAACAACAATCACACGTTCGCGCCGCGTTTGAGCATGGCCTATGATCCTACCGGAAAGGGCAAATGGGCAATCCGTGTCGGCGCTGGTCAATTCTTTAACCGCGATCGTTTGTGTGCATTGCAAATTGGAGGGACTAATCCACCCTTCGTTGGCAACTTTGGCTCAAGCAATGGACGCTTTCTGGACAGCGTCGCGCAGCCGGGTGCTTGTGCCCAACCTGCTACAGCACGGGCCTCGGGTCACCAAGTATTGGTGGTGAGACCAGCAATCAGATGCCCAACAGTTGGCAGTACAACCTGACCGTCCAGCATGAGCTCTTCAAAAATGCCGTGCTGGAGCTGGGTTATGTTGGGAACCACAACGTTCACTGGGAGATTCGCTCGGACATCAACGGCGTTCCCGCGGCCAGCCGCCTGACCTATGTCCAGGATTCGGGCAACGGCGGCGCCCGCGCCGCGCTCCGCCCGTTTGGCGCTCTGAGGGGCGACCAAACGCTCACGTACTACACGCGAAATGCTTCATCGAGCTACAACTCTTTGCAGGCTCTGTTCAACATGCGCTTTACACGTGGTTCCATATTCCAGGTTGCTTACACCTGGTCGAAGTTGATTTCGGACACGCAGTTGATTGATACGCCGGGCCTGAACGTGGATCACTACAACCCTAGTGCCAATCGCGGTCCGGACCAATTGAACAGGCCGCAAATCCTGGTTGCGAATATGGTCTACAACCTTTCCACATTGCAGGGGCAACAGAAATATGTCCGAGGCGCTCTCGGTTCATGGGAAATCAGCACCATACTAAACTTGGCATCTGGACCCTCTTTGACACCTATTATCAACGGTTTGAGCAATCTTGGAGATCCTTCGGGTACCGGCGGGGCGGGCTCGCTCAGACCAATGCGTGTGCCGGGCCAGCCTTGCCGTGCCAGTGGCCCTGACGGCAGGCAATGGTTCAATCCTAACGCGTACACCATGAATGGCTTCGCGCTGGGTCAGATCGGGAATTCCGGCGTAGGTATCTGCACTGGCCCTGGGAATAGCGACGTGGACGGCTCGTTGCGGAAGAACTTCAGGATCACCGAACGGGTGAAGATGCAGTTCTCGTTTGATTTCTTTAACTTGTTCAACCATCCCCAATACCAGGCGAGCTCTCTCAACATGGGGTTGAAGTTCACCGCACCGAATTCCGCTGCCCTTCCCGAATCAAGACTGCCTCAGGAGCTGGGACGACGAGCATCTCCAACGCAGTCTCAGTCCAAAATACCGTCCTAAACCCCGGCACCTTCGGCTACGCGAACCAGTCTCGCGAGAACGGGTGGCGCCGAATGCAGTACGGTCTCAAGTTCAGCTTCTGACCGTGCAGACAATTTGACTCTCACGAACGTCCCGCCACGGTTTAACAAAAGCGTGGCGGGGCGTTCCTTTCTAAAATGGTTGCGGCTTCGCTTCGGTGCTGCACAGACGCTCAAATCCTTTCCGGTATAATGGGACTCATGACAGGTAAGCCGCGTCGCTTTTTTGTTCTACTGACTTCATTGCTGGTTTTTGGACTTCTCCGACTTCCGCTTCTGTTCGCGCAAGCACAGGGCCCGCAGCGTGTTCCAGTGCCTGTCCCGCCGCCCGCGAAGCGCTCGGCGCAAGACAAGAAAGACCACAGCGCCCTTCCGCCCATCCCCACCTTCAAGGACGTCGCCAAGGAAGCAGGCCTCACCGCCGTCCACATCTCCGCTCCCGAAGCCCATTACGTCATCGACTCCACCAGCGGTGGCGCCGGTCTATTCGACTGTGATGACGATGGCCGTCTCGACGTAGTGCTCGTCAACGGTTCCACTGTTGAACGCATGCGCGCCGGTGGCGACCCTCTCGTCACTCTCTATCACCAGGAGCCCGACGGCACCTTCAAGGACATCACCAAGGAAGCAGGGCTGACGCGACGCGGCTGGGGCATGGGAGTAGCCGTCGCCGATTATGACAACGACGGCAAGCTCGATCTATTTGTGACCGGCTTCGGCGGCAGCGCTCTCTACCACGGGCTTGGCAACTGCAAATTCGAGGATGTGACCGGGAAAGCGGGAGTCGGCGGCAGTGGATTCATGACTGGCGCGGCCTGGGGCGACTACGACCGCGATGGCTTCGTTGACCTCTACGTCTCCCGCTATTCCCATCTGGACATGAACAATCTACCGCAATTCGGCAGCAACAAGTTCTGCCGCTTCAAAGGCATTCTGGTGCAGTGCGGCCCCTGGGGCCTCGAGGGGGAGAGCGACTTCCTCTACCACAATCGCGGCGACGGCACCTTTGAAGAAGTTTCTGTCAAGGCTGGCGTCCATGACGAGATCGGCTACTACGGCCTAGGCGTCATGTGGGTTGATTACGACGACGATGGCTGGCCGGACCTCCTGGTCGCCAACGATTCAGTGCCTAACTATCTTTACCACAACAATCACAACGGCACTTTTACGGACGTGGGCATGCTTACCGGCGTAGCCCTAAGCGGCGAAGGGATGGAGCTCGGCAACATGGGAGTAGACTGGGGCGATTATGACCACAGCGGCCGCCTGAGCTTCTTTGTCACGCATTTTGAGGAGCAGCCCAACTCCCTCTATCGCAACATGGGCCAGGAAGGATTCGACGACGTGAGCTGGACTTCCGGCGTTGGACAGCCCAGCTACTCCTATGTAGGCTGGGGTACCGGCTTCTTTGATATGGACAATGACACCTGGCTGGATTTATTCGTCGCTAACGGCCACGTCTATCCGCAGATCGACACGCTGGAAACCGGTCCGCGCTTTCGCGAGCCGATACTGCTGCATCGGAACAATCGCGACGGTACTTTCGACGAAGTCTCCAAGGAGTCCGGCCTCGCGGCCCTTCCACTCCATTCGCGCCGCGGCGCGGCCTTCGGCGACGTCTTCAACACCGGCAACATCGACGTTCTGCTTCTAAATGTGGGCGAGGCGCCGTCTCTTCTTAAGAATATGAATGCGAATGGCTTTCACCGTGTGCTCTTCAAACTTATCGGCACCAAGAGTAACCGCGCGGCGATCGGTGCACGCGTAACGATTCGCGCGGCAGGCGTCAAGCAGTTCAATGAAGTCCACGGCGGAGGAAGTTATCTCTCGCAAAACGATCTGCGCCTCCACTTTGGCCTCGGCACGGCGAAAAAGATGGAATCCGTCGAGATTCGCTGGCCCACCGGTAAAGTCGAAACCTTGGAAAATGTCGCCGCTGATGCCATCTATACGATTGTCGAAGGCTCCGGCATTCGCAGCACCACACCTCTCCCGCCACCCGCGGGTGGAGCAACGAACGGTGCTCGTTAAGCTCCACGCCGCGCCTCCCCGAGCCGACAGGACGCTTTCTTTTCCGTTCTTCGGTGGCCGCGCATTTTCCGGGCCGTCAGCATGCGTGCTCGCCGGTCGTCCATTGTTGCACCGTTGCTCACGAGTTTTGCTCCTCCTCGTTTTTTCAGTGCTTTTCGCTTTAACTGCCCTTCCGGCTGACGATCCCGCAACTCAGCTCAAGCGCAATTTCGAATCGGCCAAATCGGCCCTCTCCGCGGGAGACCTCTCAGAAGCCCAACGTTACTATAACCAAGTGATTCCTTTGAGCCTCCGACAACTCGGGAATCTTTCCGTCTCCGAATCCAATTTTGATCAAGCAGCGCGTGAGTTGGATGAGGCTATGAAATTTGCTCCTCGCGATCCCGACATCGCCGTGGATGCGGCGGTGGCCTGGTTTCGTGCTGGTGACGTCAAGAAAGGGCGCCAGCTGGAGCAGACAGTCGTAGCGGATTATCCGCGTCACGCGCGCGCACAGAATGTGCTCGGCCGTATTGATCTATACCGAGGAGATTTTGACGCCGCCATCCGCGACCTGCAGGCCTCTATTGCCCTCGACGAGGATTTTGAAACCTCCTACTTTCTCGGGATCGCCTACCTCAAAGCCAAGCGCTTAGCCGACGCCCAGCAATGGTTTCAGCGTCTGCATGAGACAATGGGAGATTCTGCTGCCCTGCACGTCTTGTTTGGGCGCGCTTACCTGATCGGGCATTTTCCGGAATCCGCTGTATCCGAATTTCGCAAGGCTGTTCAGCTTGATCAACAATACTCAAATGCTCATGGATTTCTTGGCTACTCCATTCTTGAGTTCCGCGGCGAGGAAGCCTATCCACAAGCCCGCCTAGAATTCGAGCACGAGTTGAAGTCCCATCCTGACAATTATTACGCGCTCCTGCTCCTCGGCATGTCCGCGGTCGCGCTGCGGGATTTTCCTGCCGCTGAAGCCGCCCTGCTGCATGCCAAGCGGCTACATCCCGAGGAATCATCTGTATATCTCTACCTCGGTGAAACCTACAGCGAAACCAAACGATTTCAATTCGCCGTCGAAGCCCTTGAAAATTATGTCCGACTCCTGCACAACCCCGAGGAAGTTCCTCGAGACGTAAGCCGGGCTTACTACTTGCTTGGCCAAGATCTGCGCCGTCTGGGACATTTAGCGGAGGCCCAAGACGCTCTGGCGAAATCGCAACGTTTTCGCGAGGCGAATTTCCGCTACGACGTGCAACACATTTTCGACGAGCCAGCGGTCCCTGCAGACGGTGATAGCCACACTTCCGATCGCATCGCTGGCCTGCTCGAATCCGGCGCCCACGACCAGCAGAGGTCCGCTGAGGCGATGGTGCAGGGCGGCATGCCGGGGAATGCCATCGCGGCCCAGCACGCTCCTGCGACTCAACAAGTGGCGGAACCGAAAGAGGCCAAGCAATACCGCGCGTTCGCGGGCGAGATTCTCGCTAGCTCCTACAACGACCTGGGCGTCATGCGCGCCAAAGCCTCCAACTTCAAGGAGGCTTCGGAATTCTTCAAGCAAGCCGCGGCCTGGAAGCCCGATCTTCCCGGCCTCGACCGCAACTGGGGTCTCGCCGCCTACCGCGCCGAGCTTTATTCCGACGCTATTTCGCCGCTGGAACGCCGGCTTGCTGCCGCTCCCGATGATGCCATCGTTCGCAAGCTGCTCGGGCTTAGTTATTTTGCCACCGACAACTTTGCTAAAACCGCTGAGGTTCTGCGTCCGTTTCTCAAAGGCCCGCCTGACGATCCGGGGCTGCTCTTCGCCTGGGGTACGGCCCTCGTTCGAACGCGTCAGTCGGAGGCTGCCAAGGACATCTTCCGGCGGCTCCTCGAGCAGAACGCAAGCAACCCTGCTGTTCACCTTCTCCTTGGGCAGGCGTACGCTCAACAGGGGGATTTTGCCGGTGGTCTCAGCGAGTTGAAGTCCGCTCTACAGCTCGACCCGCGCCTTCCCGAAGCGCACTATTTCACGGGGCTGGTGCATCTTCGTCAGAGCGATTTCGAATCGGCAGCCGCGGAATTCCGCTCCGAGTTGGAGATTCGCCCCGGCGATCCAGTCACCAGGTATCATCTCGGTTACACGCTTCTCATGCAGGGCCACGCGGACCAGGCGGCGGCCCTCTTGCGTGAAGTGGTTCAGGCCAAGCCCGATTATGAAATGGCGCGGTTCGAACTCGGGCGCGCGCTTCTGCAGCAAGGCGACGCTGCTGGAGCCATCGAAAGCCTTGAGGCCGCAAAAAAACTTTCCCCGGATCGGGACGCCACCTACTTTCAATTGAGCCAGGCCTATCGCCGCGCCGGCCGGTTGGCGGAAGCGCAGCAGGCCCTCGCTGCCTATCAAAAACTCATTGAGGCTAACAGGTTGAAGAAGCGTGAAAGTCTCGAGGCGGACAAGCCCTGATGTGTTTGAATCCATCCCCGGAGAAGCCCTTTCCAGTGGAGAAACGCTGCTTGCAACTTTCCCCTTACTCCGATTCCGCCCGATGTATTGTTAACATGCTGCTCAAGCGAAGGGCCTTCGAACTGCCATGAAAAAGCTGCGCTTTTTAGTTTCGCTCACGACGGACGACAACGATTACCAGGTCGAACAGGCGAAGTCCGCCGAGCAGATGGCCCGCCAATTGGGCGTGGACATCCAGATTGTCTATGCGGACAATGACGCTATTACGCAAAGCACTCAGATCCTGAAGGCAATTCAGGCTGACGAGAGTCAGCGGCCTGATGCGGTTGTTTTCGAACCTGTCGGCGGCACTGCTTTGCCGCAGGTCGCCCGGGCGGCTGTGGCCGTGGGCGTAGGGTGGGCGGTGCTGAATCGCGATGCCAGCTACATCCCGGAGCTGCGCAGGTCGTCTTCCGCTCCCGTTTTCGGCGTAAGCTCCGACCATCTTGAAATTGGCAGAATCCAGGGCCGCCAATTCGCGGCGCTTCTGCCCAAGGGCGGCTCCATCCTTTATATTCAGGGACCGGCGGAAAACTCCGCAGCCAAGGAACGCACCACGGGGATGCAAGAGACGAAACCGTCGAATATTCATTTTACTTTGCTGAGAGCCCAGTGGACCGAGGAAAGCGCCCAGCGATCCGTGCGCTCTTGGCTGAAGTTAAGCACATCGCAAAAAGCGACCATTGACCTGATTGCCGCGCAGGATGATTCCATGGCCATCGGCGCCAGAAAAGCGTTTGAAGAATTGCCAAGCGAATCGGAGCAGGAGCGCTGGCTGAAACTACCTTTCACCGGCTGCGATGGCTTGCCGAAAACTGGCGAAGCGTGGGTCCGCGGCGGGCTGCTGGCCGCGACCGTGTTTGTTCCTCCCAACACAGGCATGGCGATCGATATGCTCTTCCAAGCCATGCAAAACCGCAAACCCGCCGTCGAGCGCGCCCTCACCGTCCCCGCTTCCATCCCTGCACTGGACCAGTTGAAACCGCGTTGATTGCCAATCGCAAGCCTCTCTAGGCTATGACCCTTACGCAGGCAGAGCAGCGCCGCGCATGCTCCAAATCATTCTCTCAACGACCTTTTCGTTGGTTGTGCCCAAGACAGCCCGTCACTTAGAATTTTTTTCGGGGCATTTTCCTTGAGGAGTATTTGGATCTCACGCTCGAAGGCGGCTTTTTCTACCATACCGACATGCAAGTCAGCGACTCTACCTTCGCGATCAATCAGCAGAGTTACTGGTAACGCTGTAATGCCGAACAGATTTGCCAAGTCCCAACTGCCAATCACAACCGGATAGTTAACTTTTTTTTCCGCAAGGGATGGTCTGACTGATTTCCAGCCATCTTCATCCATCGAAACGCCAATAACGGATAAACCTCTCTCTTTGTACTCATTCTGGAACTCTATGTACCAGGGAATTTCCACCTTGCAGCCCTCACACCATGTAGCCCAGAAATCCAGCAAGACTATCTTGTCTTTGTAATCGGAAAGCCTGACGGAAGCACCCTGCGAGTCGTTCAGAGTAAAGTCCGCGGCGGTCTTTCGGGAATTGGCCGCTTTTAGATCAGCCGGGGCTCTTGCGGGTAGTGCGAAGCACAAACCAATAAACGCGATTCTTGCGAACATGAAACGTATCATCTGAAAGTCCTCCTAGGTTTTTAACTTAACCGAAAACATTTCAATTTCAGAAGCGGATGTAGCAGGCTTACTAGCTTCTTGTGGAGGTGCCAAGAAACTTCTTTGAGTCGCTCGTCTCGGCGTCATCGGAAATCGTCATCTCGACCCTCGTTTGATGCATTGCGTGCAGAAGTTCCTCGATTTTCTCTTGGCTCATTCCTAGGCCGAAAACCAAGTGTCCTCCTAGGGCAATGCACAAGAACAATTTGCGCAACAGATTTCTGAACGGCATGGTGCTCCCGCCGAGACATTAGGGACTCAGCAGTAGTTGTGATCGAGCACGAGGCACGTCACAACTGGAATATGTTGATTGGAGCCTTTGCGAGACAGCCTTTTATGCGAGGAGTTATCTAATTGGGGGTGGCCGAGGAGAAAAGACGGGGAGTGCTGGAAATGGAAGCGCCTTGCATACGTTGCGAATGATGGGTATGGGAGCACTGACAACGCCCGCAAGAAAGAACCAAAACGGAATGAGGAAGGCGAAAACAAGGCCAAGCACAGGCTGCGTGACTGCGACAAGCAAAGCCATCGCCACGCCTAGGAAGATGGCCAACCGAGAGGCAAATTGATTGGTCTTCATTTGATCTTAATTTTACACACTCATCCCAAGGATTCACAACTGCCTCATTCCGGCAACGCCCCTTGATCTGAAGGATCGAAGCGCGTCGCACCCCGCCCACGTGAACCCTTTAGAAAAACGATTTTCGACGCTTGTTTACGCGCCCCATTGACGTATAATGCGGCGGAAACATTGGTGCTATTCCACTACTGCGTTTGCCGAGGAGACGCATGAAGAAGCAATCTGAGAACTCCGCCATCGGCCGGCGGGAGTTTTTGGCTGCCACGAGTGGCTTGCTGGCGGCTGCCGTTCCCGGGAGTGAAATGCTCGCCCACGCCGCAAATTACGAGGATCCAATTCCCGGCACTCCCGCGCCAAAACCCGCCGGTAACTTGCGCAAAATCCCCATCGGCGTCTTCGATCCCGTTTACGACCATCTTTCTTTAGACGCCATGCTGGACAAAGTCACCGCCCTCGGCCTGGAAGCCATGGAGATCGGCACCGGCGGCTACCCAAACAACCGTCATTGTCCCCTCGATGACCTCGTGAACGAGCGCGCTAAGGCGAAAGCTTGGCTGAAAAAGTTTGAAGACCGCGGGATTCGCGTCGCCACTCTCAGTTGTCATGGCAACCCCATTCATCCCGATCCCCAGCACGCCCAGAAAGATATCGATACGTTCCGCAAGACCGTCCTGCTCGCCGAAATGCTTGAAGTAAAAGTGATCGTCGGTTTTTCTGGCTGCCCGGGGGGCACTCCGCAGGATACCCAGCCGAACTGGATCACCTATCGCTGGCCTCCCGAATACGCCAAGATGCAGGACTGGCAGTGGAAAGAAAAGATCGTTCCATACTGGAAGGATGCCGCGAAATACGCCCGCGAACACGGGATCAAGCGCCTCGCGTTCGAAATGCACCCCAATTTCGCCGTCTATAACCCGCGCACGCTAATGAAACTCCGCGAAGCCGTCGGCGAAGAGATCGGCGCCAATTGCGATCTGAGCCATCTCTTCTGGCAGGGTTGCGATCCGGTCGAAGTCATCCACTTTCTGGGGAAACAGGGCGCTGTCTTCCACGCGCACATGAAAGATACCGTTTTCTTTCCCGAGAACGTCAATAAGTATGGAGTGCTGAACTTCGCATTCGAAACCAACGAACTTGACCTGGCTTCGGAGACTTTCCGCGCTGTCGGCTATGGCCACGGCGCCGGACTTTGGAAATCGATCGTCAAGGCATACATGGACATCGGCTTCGAAGGCATTCTCAGCATCGAAAACGAAGACCCTATTCTCGCGGGAGAAGTTGGAGTCGAGCGGGCCGCTTACGTTTTGAAAAACGTGCGCAAGGAACTTTTGGGCGAATAGTGTGCTCTTCTGCGCAGCGGCCTTGATTTTGCGCCGCAGGGAGCGAAACATTCTGCGTGCGACCGGGCCGGGGAGGATCAATGCAAAGGCGTGAAGCGTTAAAACTACTCTTGGCCGGCGGCGTTTTGCCGGCAGTGCCTGCCGATCTGCTTGGATTCTTCCGCGATGCCCATCCCGCTTCTGGCTACACACTGCGCACGCTCAACCCGCATCAGAACGCCACAGTCGTCGCGATGATCGATCAAATCATTCCGGAAACGGATACGCCCGGCGCCAAGGCTGCGCGCGTCAATGAATTTATCGACGTCATCCTTACTGAATGGGCCGTCGACGACGAGCGCAAGAATTTTCTCGACGGTCTTGCTGGCGTCGACAAACAAAGCAACGAACTCTTCGAAAAAAAATTCGTCGATGCTTCGCACGCGCAGCAATTCACCTTGCTCCGCGCTATGGACGAATCCATTGCCGCACGAGGTGCCCGGCGTCGTCGTCACGGGAATACCATTCCGGAGGAGCGGGACAAGCAACTTCGAGGTGATTTTTTCACCGTTTTTAAGGGCATTACGCTCCACGGCTACTACACTTCCGAAATTGGCTTCTCGCAAGAATTGAGACTGGAAATTATTCCGGGCGCCCACCATGGCTGTGTGACTTTGCCCGCGGAGAAGAAGGCCTAGGGGGAGACTCACATGGCAACGAATACTTACGACGCGATCATCGTCGGCTCGGGCATCACCGGCGGCTGGGCGGCAAAAGAGCTCACCGAAAAAGGACTGAACACGCTGGTCCTCGAAGCGGGACGCTCCATCGTTCCTGAGAAGGATTATGTCGAGCACGTTCCCGTGTACGACTTGAAATACCGCGGATGGGACAATCGCGCGGAACGCGAGCGCACGCAACCCATCCAGCGCGAGGTTTATTACGCTTGCGACGAATACTCCAACAAATTTTTCGTCAATGACTTGGAAAACCCCTATACCTCCGAGCCCGGCAAGCATTTTTCCTGGATTCGCGGCCGCCAGGTGGGTGGAAAATCCATCACCTGGGGGCGCCAGAGTTATCGTTGGAGCGACCTCGATTTTGAAGCGAATTTGAAGGACGGAGTCGCCGTGGATTGGCCGATCCGCTACGCGGAAGTCGCGCCCTGGTACGACTACGTGGAAGAGTTCGCGGGCATCAGCGGCCAAGCCGAAGGCTTGCCTCAATTGCCCGACGGAAAATTCCTCCCTCCGATGGAGATGACCTGCGTCGAGCAGGATTTTCGCGATGCGCTCGCCAAACATTTCGACGATCGCATCATGACCATCGGGCGTTCGGCCGTGCTCACGCGCGTTCACAAAGGCCGCGCTGCCTGCCACTACTGCGGCGTTTGCCACCGCGGCTGCATCACGAGTTCTTATTTCAGCAGCTTGAATTCGACTCTCCCCGCCGCGCAAAAAACCGGGCGCTTCACCATTCGCCCTTACAGCGTCGTCCACAGCCTCGTCTTCGATCCAAAGACGCGCCGCGTCAGCGGTGTTCGCGTCATCGATGCGCAATCGAAAAGCCCTCTCGAATTCAAGGCCCGCGTGTTTTTCCTTTGCGCTTCGACCCTGGAGTCCACGCGCATCCTCCTAAATTCTGCTACACCGGAATTTCCCAACGGTCTTGCCAACTCCAGCGGCGAGCTCGGCCACAACCTCATGGATCATCACATGGGTGCGGGTGCCGGCGGCGAAATGCCCGGCCACGAAGACAAAATGCCCTTCGGCAACCGCCCCAATGGCATTTACGTTCCGCGTTTTCGAAACGTGAAGACCAAGCAAAAAGAATTTCTGCGCGGCTACGGTTACCAGGGTGGAGGAAGCCGCGACGGCTGGTCGGCCAACGCCGCGAAGGCCGGTATCGGCGTGGAATTCAAGAATTCCATCAAGATGCCCGGCCCGTGGCGCATGGGATTGGGCGGTTTCGGCGAGTGCTTGCCGTATCACAGCAACTACGTCGAAGTGGATAAAGAGAAGCTCGACGCCTGGGGCATTCCAACTCTGAAAATTCACTGCGCTTGGGGCGACAACGAGCACGCCATGTCGAGAGATATAGCCGTCCAGGCCGCGGAAATGCTCGCTGCTGCCGGCGCCAAGGATATTTACGTCTACCAGGATATTTCCTCGCCCGGTCTTGGCATTCACGAAATGGGCACCGCGCGCATGGGCCGGGATCCCAAGACTTCCGTCTTGAATGAACGCAATCAGGCGCACGACGCGAAAAATCTTTTTATGACCGATGGCGCATGCATGACCTCTGCTGCATGTGTGAATCCCTCGCTCACGTATATGGCGCTGACGGCGCGCGCTTGCGATTTTGCGGTTTCTGAACTCAAGAAAAATAATCTGTAGGGAGATTGCGTCCCATGCCTCAAGTAATCCGTTCTCCAAAACAGTATGACGTTTGCATCATCGGCTCCGGCGCGGGCGGGGGCATGGCCGCCAAGATTCTCACCGAGGGTGGCCTGAACTGCGCGCTGCTGGAAGCCGGACCGAACGTAAATCCTGAAAAAGATTTCAAGATGCTGATGTGGCCGTACGAAGCGCCGCATCGTGGCGCCGGCGTCGGCGGCCATGCGCGCGAAAATTTCGGCGAGTTCCTTGCCCCGAATGGCGCGTGGAAAATTGAAGGCGAGCCGTACACTTCCGCTCCCGGCTCGCGTTTCGAATGGTTTCGTTCACGCATCGTCGGCGGTCGCACTAATCACTGGGGCCGTATCGCGTTGCGCTTTGCTCCCGTCGATTTCAAGTCCGCCACGCGCGACGGTCTCGGTGACGATTGGCCCATCACTTACGAAGATCTCGCGCCGTATTACGACAAAGTGGAAGGCTACATCGGCGTTTTCGGAACGAAAGAAAATGTTTCCAGCGCGCCCGACGGCGTCTTTCTGCCTCCACCCAAGCCGCGTTGCACGGAATTGATGGTCAAGAAAGCGTGCGACAAGCTCAACATCATCTGCATCCCGTCGCGCCTCGCGATCCTCACGCGCTCGGTCAATGGCCGCCTGCCTTGCCACTATTGCGGCCAGTGCGGCCGCGGCTGCATCACCGCTTCCAATTTCAGTTCCAGCCAGGTTCTGCTGCCCCCCGCGATGAAAACGGGAAAGTTGACTCTGATTACCGGCGCGATGGCCCGCGAAATTATCGTCAACAAAGAAGGCAAAGCCGAAGGCGTCTCCTACGTTGACAAAGCGACGCGCACGGAAAAGCGCATTTATGCGCGCGCCATAGTCGTAGCCGCCAGCGCTTGCGAATCCGCGCGCTTGCTGCTGAATTCTATGTCCACTGCATTTCCGGCCGGGATCGCCAACTCCTCCGGAACGGTAGGCAGGTATCTCACCGATTCCGTCGGCAGCGACGGCTCCGGCTACTTCCCGCAACTCGAGAAGATGCCGCCGCACAATCACGACGGTGTTGGCGGCATGCACATGTACATGCCATGGTGGAAATTCGATCGCAAGAATGATTTCCCCCGTGGCTATCACATCGAATTCGGCGGCGGACGCGAAATGCCCGGCGTCGGCATGTTCTACGGTCTGTGCCGAGATGAAGAAGGTTACGGCGCCACGTTGAAGCAGCGCGCTCGCCAGGTTTACGGCACGCACATCGGCTTCGCCGGACGCGGAGAAATGCTGCCCAACCCGGACACCTATTGCGAGATCGATCCCGACGTCGTCGACCAATGGGGCATTCCCGCGCTGCGCTTCCACTTCAAGTTCTCAGACTACGAATTGCTCCAGGCCAAGGACATGCAAGAAACGTTTCGCGCCATCGTCGAAACCATGGGCGGCGAATACCGGACCAAAACTTCCATTCATGGCGAATATCCCTTCGGGATTGCGGCAGGCGGCAAGATTATTCACGAAGTCGGCACCGCGCGCATGGGCGCCGATCCGAAAACGTCGGTGCTCAACGGTTTCTGCCAGGCGCACGACGTAAAGAATCTCTTTGTCACCGATGGCGCATCGCTGGTCACCAACCCTGACAAGAATCCGACGCTGACGATCATGGCGCTCTCCTGGCGCGCCTCCGAGTATCTTCTCGACGAAGCCAAGAAAGGGAATTTGTAAAGGCAGGGCTTCGGCCCCTGCTCTTTCATATGAGGAACGCACATGCCTAACGAATCCATCAGCCGCCGTGACATCCTGCGCACGCTCGCCGTCTCCGCCGCCGGCTCGGTCCTGCAAGTCATCCCTGCCGAAGCCGCTGAGTACGTCCACCAGATGGTGCACAAAGAGAAGGCCGCTGCTCCTTCGGGCGCGTACACGCCGAAATACTTTTCCGCGTCGCAGTACGCGATGCTCACGTTTCTCTGCGACACCATCATCCCCAAGGACGAAAAATCCGGCGGCGCGGTGGAAGCCGGCGCGCCCGAATTCATCGATCTCCTCACGAGCGAGAATCCCGAATATCAATTGAGGCTAGGCGGCGGGCTCTTCTGGCTGGACGCCGCTTGCACCGACCGCTACGGCAACGTCTTCATACAATGCACGCCGGAGCAAAAGAAGGAAATTCTGGACTTGATTGCGTTTCGCAAAAATGGCAAGAAAGATCCCTCGCTTAGCCAGGGAGTGGCTTTCTTTTCTTTCCTGCGCAATATGACCTGTGACGGCTTCTACACCAGTAAAATCGGCATCGCCGACCTTCAATACATGGGGAACACTCCACTCCGCGAGTTCCCCGGCTGCCCGGCATTACCTGAATAAAGAGAGAAGGGAAGTTGTAGGGCCCGGCTTCCGAGGCTGGCCGCTCTTCGTCCCGCTCGGTCCCCCCTAATGTCATCCCGAACGCAGTGAGGGAACTGCTTTTGCTTCACCAGTCAATCTTGTCAGGGAAGAACTCGGAAACCAGCTCCTGATAGTAAGGAAGGATTTCCTTGGTGTTCGGGCGCTCGCGGCCTTTCGAGTATAGATCGTAGGGATTGAACTTCCGCACCCACTCGAACATGGCCTCGTCGAGCTCATCCATCAAGTGCCGGTAAGCGCCGTGCCGGTGCGCCGCATAAAACGAATGATACCGGAGCATGTACTGCGCTTCTTCCGGCAGATATTTCTCCGTCACGCGAAAGATGTATTCGTCGTGCCCAAACGACATGTGCACGTTATCCAAGCCGCAGTGCGGCTCGTAGATTCCATATTGCGTCTGATACTCGGGCTTCTCGCTGTCTGGATTGGCGGTAAAGAATTCCGGAAAAACCACCTGATCCGAGTACGCGCACCCGGCGGGGAACGTATCGCCTACTACGGCCCACTGCGGCTCCCCATAGAGACAGAGCACCTTTCCAAGATCGTGCAGAAAGCCGGCAAGAATGAACCATCGCGGATGGCCGTCTTTGCGAATCGCTTCCGCGGTCTGCAGCAGGTGCTCGATCTGCGTCACGTCGGTGTCGGGATCGCTGTCGTCCACTAAAGTGTTCAGGTATTCGGCCATTTCCCAGATGCTCTTTTTCCCCCGCTTCAGTCCGCAGTATTCGGCTTTCTTCTTCAGGACGAAATCCAGCGTCTGGTACTTGTGGTTTTGCCGGTAGAACTCCGTCACCGTGGGATTAGCGTCGGCCTTATAGTTCCGGAACTCTTCTTCCGATTTCCCCTGCCGGTAGCGCGTGGCGACAAAATCGTCCCACTCATCCAGTTCCTTCAGCGGCGCCTGGTTTTCTTCGAGAAGTGCCTGAACTTCCTTTAGAGGCGAGTGTTTTTCGGTTTGTTTCATAGCCGTACTCCGGTTTACAGCCGTATGCCTGTTCCTATTATCAGCCGTTGGCCTTCGCCGCACAATAGGGGCCTTTTTCCAATGGTCGGCCTGTGGCCTAGCCCCATTATTCCGGGCTTGGCTACCAGTGGGAGTGCGCGTTCCGTCAGCGGCGAGGGCCGGTGTGGGCAGAGTGAAGCTGGTTGGTGATGTTGACAAGCGTGGCCAAGGAATCTTCGGAATCATCATGGGCGTGCTTGCGGGAGAGTTCGGCAGCGACGCTTAAGGTGAAGTGACGAAGGCAGAGACCGAGCTGGGAGTCCAAGCCGGGGAGGCGGCAGCGCTTACCGTTGGGGAAGCGATGGTGGCAGCGGGACGGATCGCCATCGGTTTTGACGAGAGTCGGCAAGAGCCTGGAACTGTGAGAGTTTGTGTTCATTGTTTCGTCGGCGAGGGGGGGACCCCCACATGAAAATGCATGAATATCAAAACAAAGGAGTTACAAAAAAAGCATGTCGTAAGTTATTGAAAATAAAGAAGCGCACTAACGGTTGTTCGGGGGGTAGGGAATTACGGGATCGAGCAATTGTCTGAAACTACCCACAGAATCCCAAGGAAGAGAATAGCACAGGAGTTAATGGAAGTCAAGGATAACTTTTGGAAAAAATTCCTGCGGCAACGTTGGGGGAGAGAGGAAAATCTGGTAAGTGAAGCGATTTGACGAGTTTGCAGGAGCAGGGAGATCTGGAAGGAATTGTGGAAACCGTCAAAAACCGGAAAGGTGCGGAGCGCATGAAGGGCACGACCCCGACCGGGTCGGGACAAGTTATATCGTGTCCGTGCAAGAGGAATTATGATTTGATTTGGTTGGACGAGGCGTCCCAGGTGACGGCGGCTCCGCGGAAATAGGATTGGTTGGCCATATGGCAAGCGAGCGCGGCGTTGTGGCCAAAGACGGCGTCTTCGGTGACTTGCTGATGGTTGCGCGCGCCCTGGAAAAATCTCCAGAGGTGGGGCTTTTCAGCGTCCCAGGATTCGCCGCGATAACTGAGCCCCTCCCTGATGGGTTCCTTGCCGGGCTTGGGGTCGTGTTCCTCGTGCCACTTTTTTAGATAGGCTTCGCGCAGCGCTTGCGGATAGCCGGAAGTGTAATAGCTGGGAGATTCGTCTTCGCCGGATTGCGGGAAATAAGTGATGGTGTATTCGGTGACTTCAAGAATGCCCTTGGAGCCTTGGAACCGGTAAACTTCCGGCGTTTCGCAGCCAAGATTGAGGCGCAGATAAATAGGAGCGCGCCCATAATCGAAAAGCGTGGCGTGAACGTCGGGCATGTTGCGGCCGTCCTTGAAGCGCAGGATATCGCCGAGAGCCGTGGCTCGCCTGGGCGGCTCGTTCCATCCGAGCATGAAGTTCATCCCGCTGACGAGATGGACGAGGAGGTCGCCCGCGAGGCCAGTGCCATATTCCTTCCAGCAGCGCCAGCGCGCGAAATACTTGGGAGACGTGTCCGGATCCCAGGGCCGCTTGGTGGCGTCGCCCTGCCAGGTGTCCCAATCGAAATTGCTGAGGGAGAGATCGGGAGGAGGAGGATACACCCACGCGCCAGTGGGATCGTTGCGCCCGAGCGAACCTTCAACCAGCGTGAGCGTGCCGATGATGCCGTTGGCGAGAAGCTCTTTGGCTTTCGCGCAAATCACGGAGCTGACGCGCTGCGAACCAATCTGTACGACGCGACCGGTCTTTTTTGCCGCGGCGACCATGGCGACTCCGTCGGCGGGGGAATGGGACATGGGCTTTTCGCAGTAAATATCTTTTCCGGCGTTGACGGCGTCAACGACGACTTGCTTGTGCCAATGGTCGGGAACGGCAGCAATCAGGCAATCAATTTCTTTATTGTCGAGGAGATCCTTGTAGCGGCGCGTCGTGGGAATTTTTTTGCCGACAATTTCCTGCGCGAGCGTATGGCGGCCATCGTAAAGATCGCAAGCAGCGACGCATTCCACGCCCGGGAGCTGGATGGCGTCGCGAAGAAGGCCGGAACCTTGCATGCCGATGCCGATGATGCCGAAGCGGAGGCGGTCGCTCGGCGGCGTTGATTGCAGCGGCAAAGGAATGTGCTCCGGCTCAAGAAAAATGGCGGGCGAAGCCGCGAGCGCGCCCGCGGCGCCGGCCGTGCGATGTAGAAATTGACGGCGGGAGAGATCTTTTTTCATGGTGCGCTCCTCTAGTAGTAGTAGGTCAAGAAAAAGCCTCAGGCCTGAAGGCCTGAGCTACAGTCGAAATTCTAATGCAGCGGCTGGATGCTGACTTCCTTGAAAAAGACGATGTCATTGTCGCTATGATTCTGGAGGCCGATGTAGCCTTCGTTGGGACGAGTGCCGCGCTGCGGTTCGAAATCGAATTTGCGTTCGGGAACGGGCTGGCCTTCGGTGTAGTCGGTGACGGTGACATCGTTGAGAATAACAACGGTGCGCGGGCCATCGAGCGTAATGACCATGGTATTCCACTCGGGACCGGGCCTGCCGGGCTTGGCGAGCGGTTTGGTCAGCGAATAAAGCACCCCAGTGACGTGATAATCGTCTTCTTTCGAAGTTTCGGGGTGATTGTCGATTTGAACCTCGTAGCCATAGTGAACAGGCATCCATTCTTCGCGCGGCTCGATGGGGATTCGAATGAAGACTCCGGAATTATCGTTGAAGTCGCGCATCTTGTAGACCACGCGGACGCGGCAGTTGGAAAGCTTGCCGCCGGTCCAGTAGAGAAGGCCCATGCCGCCATGCGTTCGAATGAGGCCGTCCTCGACGGTCATGTTGCCCGGGCCGACGTGTTTCCAGCCGGTGAGATCCTTGCCATTGAAGAGCGGCTTCCATGCGGGAGCTTGCGGCTGGGCGGCGGCGAACGCGGTAGAGACGACAGCGACGACCAGCATGGGAATCCATTTGCCGCGATTCATGGCGAGTTGCTCCTCAAAGAGATCAAGCTAAACAGGGGCGCAGCAGTGCTCCGCCCCTATAAAGAGAAATTCAAAACTGGAGATTGTGAAGATAGTCGTAGCTGACCTTGATGTCGTCGAACGCTGATTTGGGATAGTCGTTTTCCACGAAATAGTGCTGGATGCCGGCCTTTTCGGAGTGCGCGAAAAGATTTTTCCAGTCGATGGATCCCTGACCGACATCGGCCATGCGGCCGCCGAATTTAACGGCCTGGCCCATCGCGCCCTGGTATTCGCTCGGCGTCGAGGTGTCCTTCACCCAGTCCTTTACGTGAACGAGCGGGAAACGGCCGGGATATTTTTCGAAATAGGCGAGAGGATCCTTGCCGGCAACACTGATCCAGCAAAGATCCATTTCCATGGCGACGAGTTTGGGATCCGTTTCGGCAAGGAGGAAATCGTAGGGGAGTTTGCCGTCGAGTGATAGGGCAGGATCGAATTCGAACGAGTGATTGTGATAGCCGAACCGGATGCCGACTTTCTGGCTGGCTTCACCGGCTTTATTAAAAAGATCGGCAGCGCGCTTCCAGCCTCCGGGCTCGGCGCGCTGTTTTTCGTCAATCCACGGACAAATGATGTAGCTGTGGCCGACAATCTTTGCGGCCTCGAGAGCCTCGGGCCACTTTTTTTCGACGACGTTGTAACCGGTGTGGCACGAAGGCGCGGCTAAACCATTCTTGTCAAGGATGGCGCGAACGTCTTTCGGAGAACGCCCGAAGTAGCCTTCGTTGGCGGTAAAAATGCCTGCGAATTCGACTTCCTTGTAGCCGGTGGCGGCGACTTTCGCGATGGTGCCTTCAAAGTCGGTCTTCATGGCGCCGCGGACGGTGTAGAGCTGGAGACCGACGCGGTCAATGTGATGTGCTGTGTCCGCGGCCCAGGCTGGCTTGGCGGCGGCTGCGAGAGTTGCTGCAACGGAAGTGCCGATAAATGTTCGTCGATTCATGGGCGGCATTTTACTCCATCCGGGAGAAAAGGGAACCGGGATTCGATGAAAAAAGGGGCGGTCCGATCGAGCCGGACGCCCCTGACAAGTAATTTGATTAGAAGTAGAAGCGCAGACCGAGCTGCATCCGGCGCCCATCGTGTGTATTGGTCAGGTGCAGGAAGCTACTCGGGCCAAGGTCACCGTTGACCTGATTGAACTGGGTGTGATTGAAGAGGTTAAAGTTTTCCCAGCGGAAGTCGAATCCGGTCTTCTCGTTAATCGGGAACTTCTTGAAGAGGCCGAAGTCGAAGTTGAGACGTCCAGGTAATGTTAGGGTGTTGCGCCCGACAGTGCCGAACGTTAGGCCAGTGGGAATAGCGAAAGCCGCGGGATTGTACGCAAGCGGCCCGCGCTCGCTTGGATCCTGATTGGCGGAAAACCCGGAACGTGGATTGCCCACCAAATCAGGGCGGGAGCCAGTCCCTGTGCCATTGGCCACGCCAGCGTTGTCGCCGAAAGCATTCAAGCCATTGGTCGTCACGCTGAAGGGATTCCCACTCTGGACAACCGTGATGCCTGAGATCTGCCAGCCACCTAGGAGCGTATGGGAGAACCCACTGCCCTTGAAAAACGGGAGGCCGTAGACGTAGCTGATGGCGAGGTTATGCCGCATGTCGAAATTCGAACTGGCTCGATTGGCGGCAAAGTTATAGGCATTGACGAACGCGGTATCGCTGCGGTCGGAGGAATCGTCTATTGAGTGGCTGTAGGTGTATGCCATGCTCAACGTGAGGTCCCCCACGGTGCGCCGTAATCCTACCTGCAGGGAATGATAGATGGAATTCGCCTCGTCCCTAAGCGTGTTGATATTGTTGAAGCCAGGGAATGCGGTACGAACCGAAGCGTTGCTGATCACAGTCCCGCAAGCAACCGCAAGATTGCGAGCCACCTGGCCGGAAACGGCTGCGCCATTTACTGCCCCCCCAACGAGGTTACCGGAGGCGTTGGGGACAGGACAAACGGTGTTAGCAGGCAGACCCGTGCCGTTTGGGTCTGCAGCCGTGACGATCGGTTCGCCCTTAGTGTAAGGGTTTGCCGACGCAGGCAATGGCAGAAGCTGGTTGGCGTTGCTAAGCAGGGTCAGATGGGTACCTTTGCTTCCGACATACGCCGTCGACAGCACAAAGTGGTAGGGCAGTTCCTTCTGAACGCTCAAATTCCACTGCTGAACGTAGGGCCAAATGGCCTTGTTCGGAATCGAAACGACCGTAAGGGGAAAGAATGGAATTGCTCCGCCATTTGCACCGATGCATGCGTAGCCGCCATTCGGCCCGGCGGGGCATCCGTTGAGTCCCACAGCGATGTTGGACTGAGTCGCAGAAAGAACAAGCGGTGGGGAACCTTCGAGCGACTCCGTGTTTCCCTCGTTGCCGTTGGTATGCTCGAAGAAGATGCCATAGCCGCCGCGTATAGCCATCTTGCCATCACCCTTGGGGTCAAACGCGAATCCAATCCGTGGTGCTGGATTGAAGAGATGGCCTTTCAGACAACCAGCGTTGGAGGAAGATCCAACGCTAACGGTGGGGAAATTTGACCCCGGCACGAGAGGAAATGTTCCTCCCTTTCCTCCGCACTGCACGAAGCCGTTGAGCGGATTGGCAGTGTTCCCGGTGTTCTGCCGGAGAGAGCCATCATTGAGATTGAAGACTGGGGAGTTGGCTGGGTTGAAAGCGGTAGGGTCAAAGTTGAAGGCCTGCCGGTAGCGCTCGCGATAAGTTCCATACAAGCTGACGCGCAAGCCGAGATTCAGGGTAAGGCGTTTGGTTATGCGCCAGTCGTCCTGGAAGTAAGGCTCCACGATTCTGTATCGGTCGTAGTACTGCTTTTCTGCGGTCCATTGCTGGTAGCTCGCGACATTTCCCAGCAGGAGATCGGCGAAGGCGTTGCGCGTTGTGACATTCGCGTCGCCGGTGTCAAAAGTTAGAATGCCCTGGACGTTGGGAGAATTGGCTTCGTTCTTCTGGGCAAACACGATGTAAGCGCCGAACTGGAAGGTGTGAGTGCCAAGGATCTTAGTCATGTTGTCGCGATAAGTGTAAGTGGGGTTGGCGTTATGCCACGGAAAGTAGCCGCTATCTTGCCCGAAGCCGCCGCCATAGGCCGTGTTGCCACTAAGGTCGATCGCCGGGAGTTTTCCACCGAAACCATTGTTGAATATCGCGCCCATCGCGAAACCGGCAGGCAGCGCCACGGGTCCTCCGGTGGTGAGGAAAATATGATCGCCCGTATAGCTGGCTACGAATTCATTGAGGAGTGTCGGCGAAATATTCGCGTTCAGACGAGCCACGAAGCTTGACCCCGGACCAACGAAGTTTGTCGTGACGTTCTGAAAATTGGTGGTTCCATTGCCCCACAAGGGGCTCGGCACGACGGTCTGCCATGAATCGTGGATATAACGGAAGGTCAAGCGATAGTTGTTGGTGAGGTTGTGGTCAATTCGGATTAGTTCTTCGCGCCAGGTGGTTGGTGTTGAGATCGTCTGATGGAATGCTGGGAAGCCACCGTTCGTAGTATTGGCTTTAGGTATGAGCGCCAGAAGTGCAGTGCCGACTGCAGTCGGGGTCACCGTGTTACCCGGGAATGGAAGTCCTGTCGCAGGGTTTCTTGGGCAGTCGGGTCCCGGGCAGAGATCACTGAAGTTTCCGGTTCGCTCGGCATCGGAAGGAACGTTTGGCGTGGTGGAGACGTCCGATGAGGGTGCCGAGGAGGTATTGCTCTCCTTCCGCCATTCCTCGGAGAAGAAGAAGAACGTTTTCTTTTTGTCCGAATTGTAATGGTTGGGAATAAAAACCGGTCCGCCCACGGTGTAGCCATAATCGTGCTTCTTGTAGGAAGCCTTCTTAGCAGTGGGGTCCGCTCCTTCTGCCCATGATTTCGCGTTGAAGAAATCATTCCGCAGATATTCGAAGGCGCTGCCGTGGAAGGAGGTGCCGCCGCTCTTGGTCTCGACTTCTACGGTGCCGGAGCCGTTGCGGCCATATTGTGCGCCATAGTTAGAAGTGAGAACTTTGAACTCGGCGATAGCCTCTGGATTTGGATAGACATTGAGGGTGGCATTGCTGCCGTTATCCATGTTGTCGCCGCCATCGAGCTCCCAGTTGTTGTACTCAGTTCGGCCGCCGTTCATGCTGTAAGCGACGTTGCCATAGATGCCGACCTTGCCTTCATCCGAACCAGTCTGGTTGACGACTCCAGGAGTCAGAGTGACGAGCTGTGTGAAATTGCGGCCGTTCAGCATGAGCTGATCGATTTGTTTGCCAGTCACGGTCGCGGTGAGGGCGGAAGACTGCGTTTCCACTTGAGCTACGCTCTCGCCGGTTACCTCGATTACTTCCGTAACTGCGCCTACGGTCAATTGCACGTCGACACGAATTTTCTGGGCTACATCTAACACAACTTTGGTGGCCGAGTATTTCTGGAAGCCTTTTGCGGTTACGACGAGGTTATATGTGCCACCCGGTAAACCGGCGACCACGTAGGCGCCGTCAGAGTTTGTGGTGGTCGTTCGAGTCAAACTGCCGCTGGTGTTGGTGATGAGCACATCAGCGCCAGCGACGGCAGCGCCGGACTTATCTGTGACGGTGCCGCTGATGTAGCCGGTGTCCTGGGCGCGCGAGGCGAGGGGGAGGGCCAGCGCAATGATTAGAGCAATGAACGCAAGCCACGCGCCACCGATAATGTTCTTTCGAGAATTGGAAAAGTCTGAGTTTTGCTTCACGTTAAGACCTCCAAGCGAGATTCGAACTTGGGGAGGCGCGGGAACGATGGGCTTAGCGCAGAGGGCTGAAGTGGCACCCCTGAAGTCACCTCGCGCAGAAAACACCCTGATCGGACACAGCCTCCACCACTCGACGACCGCAGGCACCGTACTGAAACTGTCTTATTAAAACGAGTTAATAGTGCATTTGAGGGTTGGTGTCAAGGGATAAATTCATGTCGACGTGAGCTATAGCGCCGCGGCTGCGGAATCGCGGAAATCATGAGGGATTACAAAGGCGAGACCAAGACACGCTTCTTGAAATCTCGGTTGGACTGACTGACACTGAATGGCAATGCGCACAGATCTTAGGAGAGGTCGCAAACAGAAATACGTTCTGGCGATGGGTCTCGCGCTGGTTGCTGCTGGGCCGGCTGATGCTCGGCCCGCAACCAGAAGTGGCGCAACGCCGCAATCCACTCCTTCGCCGGCCATTGCGGAGAAAGGAATGGATCCGCAAGCATGGTTCGCCAAAGGGCAGAGAGCACTTCAGGCGGGAGACCTCGAAGCAGCAGAAGCGGCCTTTCGTCGGGTGCTGTCGGTTGACCCGCGGGCCGGTTCCGCTTATGCCAATCTTGGCGTCATCGCGATGCGGCGCAAGGAATGGGACCGCGCGATTGCGCTGTTGCGAAAAGCCGAGAAGCTCGAACCAAGAGTAGCGGGAATCCGGCTGAATATTGGTCTGGCCGAATACCGGCGCGGCAATTATGCGGCGGCGATCGCACCTTTCACCTCCGTCTTGCGAGACCAGCCGGACTCGCAACAGGCGCGCTACCTTCTGGGACTTTGTCAAGTCTTCACAAAGAAATATGCGGAGGCGGTGACGGTACTCGAACCGCTGTGGGAGGAAAAGTCCAATGACGTGCTGTACCTCTACCTGATCGACATCGCCGCCGTGGAATCCGGCCAAAAGAGTCTCGACGAGAGAATCCTTAGCCGCATGATCGCGGTCGGCGGCGGTACGGCGGAATTTCATTTGATACTGGGAAAGGCCTATTTGAATCGGGATGAAATTCCGGAAGCAACGTCCGAGTTGGAGCAAGCCGCGATGCTGAACCCCAACCTCCCTTTCATTCATATGAACCTGGGAGTTGCGTACATGCGAGCGGGAGCGGACGAGCGGGCGGAAGCGGAGTTTCGGCGGGATATCGCACTCGAGCCAGATCTGGCGGATAATTACGACCAACTCGGCGCGCTATGCATGCGGATGGGCAGGGACGAGGATGCGGAGATGTCGTTTCGCGAAGCGCTGAAGCGGGATTCCAAAATGGCTAGCGCTTACGCCGGATTGGCGAAGATTTATCAGAAGCAGCAAAAGTTGGAGCCGGCTTTGAAAATGATTGACGCGGCGCTGCATCTTGCGCCGGATATCGCAGGCGGGCACTTTTTACGGGGCAGAATATTGACACAGCTTGGACGGCCGAACGAGGCCAAGGCGGAGTTAGCGCTGGCGCAGAAGAAACTGGATACTCAATTAGGCAAAGAGCGGGAGTCGCGCGAAAAAAATCGTGTGCCGAATCCGGAGCTGATGCGCGAGCCTGAGCCATAAGGCGCCGGGTTAGATCAAACATTAGGTCAAACATTTCCCCGTGTTGGCGCTTGCCAGGGACCGCGGGATTGCTCGATGGCTTCTGCGACGGCCAGGACCAACTCATCTTCGAATGGCCGGCCGATGACCTGAACGCCGATGGGCAGTTCGTCATTCGAAAGGGCCACGGGGACGGACGCGCCCGGAAAGCCAGTCAAGTTCAGCCATTGGGAAAATCGCATGGTGTCGCGGTACCCCGTGCCGGGGAGGTAATTCCCCTGGCCGTGATGGAAGGCGGTACTCGTGGAAACCGGGGAGAGCAAAATGGGCGTGTCCTGCATTTGGCGGAGAATTTCGGCGCGGAGAAAATCCCGGTCCGCACAGACCTTCATAAATCGCTCGAGCGTGATTGGATCTCCGGAAGTTGCGAAAGCGAGATACTCGCGCAGCATCGGGCTGATTTGATTTTCCTGGCCAGCGAAGCTGTGACGGATCAAATTGCCAATCACCGGGCCGAAGAAAAACCACCACAGATCGAGCGCGCGATCGAGGCCATTCAGATGGAAGGGTTCGACGGTGAAGCCGCGCTCGGCGAGTGATTTTGCGGCTTGGGCAACGGCTGCGTGAGTCTCCGGAGTTGCCAACCCGAGGGCGTCGCTCCCGAGAATTCCGATGCGCATGCCGCGAAGCTCGCCTTCGCGATACGCGCGCATAGGAACGGGAGCGGAGAGTGCATCGCCGGCGTCCGGTCCAGCGATCACTTGGAAGAGCAAACGCACATCCGCGATGGTGCGAGCCATGGGGCCGACAACGCCGATCCAGGAAAAGGCGCCGGAACCTGGCGGAAAATGTCCAGTGGCAGGAATGCGGCCGGGCGTGGGCTTCAGTCCGCAGATTCCACAAAAGTGCGCGGGAACGCGAATCGAACCGCCGCCATCGCTGCCGACGCCGCCGAACGAGCAGCCTGCGGCAATCGCAGCGGCTTCGCCTCCGCTTGAGCCGCCGGAGGAGTGCGCCAAATTCCACGGATTGCTCGTTTTTCCAGTGAGCAGGCTGTCGGTTTCGTAGGCCATCAAAAATTCGGGAGTGTTGGTATTGCCGAGAAGGATGGCGCCTGCGGCCTTCAACCGCGAAACGAGCGGAGCGTCCTGTTTCGGAACATAGTCTTTGCGGAGAAGAGAACCGGCGGGACACGGCCAACCGGCGACATCGATGCAGCTCTTCATGGTGAGCGGTACACCATGGAGAGGGCCGACTTGCGCACCTTGAGTTAGTAGACTCTCCGCTACGCGCGCCTGTCGGCGGGCTCCCTCGGCGTCCAGATGGACATACGCATTCAATTTTGGCTGCAGCTGCTCAATGCGTTTTAGATGGAGTTCAATGATTTCGACAGGAGAGATTTTCTTCGATCGAATTTCTTGGACAATTTCCGCTAAGGTGCCGTAGGGGAAGCAGCTCATAGTCGATGCGCGAGAGTAAGTGTACAAGCAGCGAAGGTCAAGCGGCGGCGGGCGCACAATCAGCGCGCATAATAACGGTTGACGATGCGTTGGGCAGCCGTGAGAATCCTAAATTGCGCAGGGATAGGTCGCGCGCGGAATTCTTGCGACCGGCGCGCACAGGAAGAAAATAGTTGATGCGTTCAACCAATCGGCGTGCAGTGAGGCTGACATTCACATGTTCTATTTTGATTTGCTGCGCTGCGATATTGGTGCGTTCCAGCGGGCCCCCCGTGCAGGAGAAAACTGCTGCGACAAAGAAGACTGGGCCGTCGAACAGCGGTACAGCGGACGCCTATCGCTTGAATACGCTGGGTGTGGCGTACATGAACCAGCAGCGCCCCGCGGATGCGCAAAAATATTTTGAGCAAGCACTTGAAGCGAATCCCAAGTTTGGTGTGGCCCGGTTGAACCTGGGTATCTCTCTGCTTGCGCAGCAGAAGCTGGAGCCTGCTCGCGTAGCGCTTGAAGCGGCAACACAGCAGCTTCCTAAGGATGCTTACGCCTGGTACAACCTTGGACTCGTGTACAAAGACCTGGGGGAGGCGGAGAGGGGCATCGCCGCCTTTCAGCACGTCACGGAGATCGCGCCCAACGAAGCAGACGCCTATTATTTTGCCGGCTACCTGTACTCGCAGCTGCAGAAGTATGACGAAGCCATCAGGTCGTTTCAGAAAGGGCTGGCTCTAAACGCTTTTCACGCTTCGTCGGAATTCGGCCTTGCGCGCGCGCTTCAGCGAAAGAGCGATGTTGCGGGGGCACGCGAACATCTGGCGCGCTTCCAGAAAATCACCACGGAGCATCTCGGAACGCCGTTCGGCGCAGGCTATGGCGATCAAGGCCGTTACTCGCTCGCGGAGTTGCCGCTGAACTCTGTTGTGGATGTGCCGGCCGCGATTCACGTGCGATTTGTGCCGGAGGCGAATGCGTTTGTTTCGAAAGGCGCGATTCACACTGCTACTGGGCCGAGCACTGGGGCATGCTTCTTCGATTACGATGGCGACGGAAAGCCGGACCTTTTCCTGGTCAGCGGAACCGCGGACGGAGCCAGCCGCCTGCTACGCAACCTTGGCGACGGCCGATTCGAAGACCTGACGAAGGAAGCGGGAATTGAGTTAGCAGCAAGCGGCCTCGGCTGTGCGGCCGGCGATTTCGACAACGACGGTCATACGGATTTGGCGGTTTGTCTGAGTGACGGCGTCCGGTTGTTACGCAACAAGGGAGACGGCAAGTTTGAGGATGTGACACAAGCGGCAGGCATTCGAAGGGAAAAAGGCTGTGTGGGTGTGACTTTTGTGGACTACGACCACGACGGGGACTTGGACTTGTATATCACAACGGCGCCCGATGCGGGTCCGCCGGGCACGGCGCCGCACAATATTCTTTGGCGCAACAATGGGAACAGCACGTTCACGGACGTGTCTACGGAAACGGCGCTCGGTTTTGCAGCCAGCGGCGCAGGCGTCGTCACCACCGATTTCAATAATGACCGTGCCGTGGATTTTGTAATCGCCGGCGGGCAGGCCGGGGCTTCCATCTATCTCAATCCGCGCGAGGGCAAATTCATGCCGCTCGGCGGCATCGATTTCAATAAAGAGAAGTTGCCGCCTGCCGTGGGCGTCGTAGCGTTCGACTTCGACAAGGATGGCTGGATGGATTTGGCGTTCACGCATGCTGGCGCACCCGGCATCAGCCTGTGGCGGAATGTCGAAGGAAAGCGGCTGGAGCGCGTTCCGCTCCCCGATTTGGGCTGGCAAAAAGGCTGGGGAATTGCCGCGCTCGATTATGACAATGACGGGTGGTTGGATTTGGTCGCTGCAGGCGAGTCAAGCAATGGAGGGGAGTTGCGGCTGTTGCGAAATCTTGGCAGCAAGGGCTGGGCCGACGTCACAAAGGATGTGCATCTCGATGCGGTTAAGCTGAACCAACCGCGTGCGATTGCGGTTGCGGATATCGATGGAAACGGCGACGCAGACTTGGTAGTGACGCACATGGGAGGCGCGCCACTTGTTCTGCGGAATGAAGGCGGCAATCAGCTCAACTGGATGAGCATCGACCTCAAAGCGCTGAATGACAACAAGAACGGAATCGGGACAAAGGTCGAGCTTTACGCCGGCATGCTGTATCAAAAATGGGAAGTGGTTGGCGCGTCGGGCTACCTGGGGCAGAACGCCACGCCGATTCTTGCCGGGCTCGGCTCGGAGCGCAGCGCTGAAGTTGTTCGTCTGCTTTGGCCTACGGGCGTTCCGCAGGATGAAATCAACCTGGCCGCGAAGAAAGTGCACAGCATCACGGAACTCGACCGGCGGGGGAGTTCGTGTCCCATTTTGTTTTCCTGGAATGGCCGCGAGTATGAATTCATCGCGGACATGATCGGGCCTGGCGTGGTCGGCCACTGGGTTGCGCCGGGGAAAAGGGACGTTCCCGATCCGCATGAGTACTTGAAGGTGGCTGCGCGCAGCGTGAAGCCCCGCAACGGCCTGCTTAGCTTCCGCTTCATGGAGCCTATGGAAGAGACCGTATATCTCGACCAGGTGCGGCTGCTGGCCATCGATCATCCGCCGGCTTTCGAGGTTTTTCCGAATGAGCGATTCGTCAGCGCTCCGCCATTTCCGGAGTTTCGCGTGATCGCGAGCCGTGATATGCATGCGCCCATCGGTGCTTGGGACGACAAGGGGAATGATGTGCTCCCTCTGATTTCCAGGCGCGATCGCAAGTACGTCACAGATTTTGAGGAGTTGCCGTTTGCGGGATTCGCCAAGTTGCACTGGATTGAACTTGATCTCGGTGTATGGGACGCACAAAAACCGTTGCGATTGATCATCGATGGCTACACGGATTACTTCACCGCGACTTCGATGTATGCGGCGGATCAAGCGGGAGTCAAAGTGATTCCGCCGTACGTGGAAGCACTCAATGCGCAAGGCAGGTGGGTGCGCGTCATGGAAGATATGGGATTTCCTGCAGGACTCGAACGAACCATGATTGCGGATTTGACCGGCAAGCTTCCCGCAGGCACCCGGCGGATTCGCATCGTCAACAATCTGAAAATCTATTGGGACGCGATTCGAATCGATCAAACACCGGATGCGCGCGACGTGCGCGTGGCGCAAGTGCCTCTGGCCAAGGCGGCGTTGGATTTTGTCGGATATCCGCGCGAGATTCGACTGCAGCCGGCGAGCGACACGATCTACTCCTATTCGCACCGGAGCATGACCGGCCCTTATGCGCGCGCTGCCGGAAATTACACGCGCTACGGCGACGTGTTCGATTTGTTGCAAGCTTCCGATGATCGCTTCGTCGTTTTTGGCTCAGGCGAAGGACTGAAACTTGTTTTTGATCCACGGCAGCTTCCAGCGCTGCCAGCTGGATGGATTCGCGATTATTTCTTTTACGCCGACGGCTTCGAAAAGGATCTCGATTTCTATGCGGCGCATGCATTTACTGTCGAGCCTCTTCCGCGGCATTCGGTTCTGCCGTATCCGTATCCGAAGGGTCGAGACTATCCTGCCGATGCGGGGCATCTGGGTTACCAACTGGAGTACAACACGCGGGCGCGCTCGGAACGTATGCCGCCCAGCTTGCGTTACCAATACTCTCCCCCTAACTGAGGGGCTGAAGTTCGTTGCAGAAGATCTCCCGTATCGCTATTTTCCACCCGGGTTGCGAGGCATCCTGTCCTTGCCAAGTCGACCGCTGGAAATTCAAGAAACCAAAGTTTGGAATATCCGGCCTCCAGAGGTAGGATGCTTGGCAAGGAGACACCCTTGACCACCCCACAAAAGAAGCTCTGGCATATCGTTATTTTACTGGCTGTTTGCACAGTCGTCGCGGTGCCTTCAGGCGCCGATGATGCCACTTCTGTAATAGTTGATAGCCAGTTATTTTTGCACCGAAATATGACTCCCGCGGGTCCGCCTGCAAGCGCTTCCGCCGCAGCCGTGGAAAAACTGCTCGGCCAGATGACGCTGAAAGGAAAAATCGGCCAGATGACGCAATTGGAAATCGGCATGGTGACTGACGGAAAAGACCAGTCCATTCGAATCAATCCTGAGAAGCTCCACAAGGCCGTCGGCGAATACGGGGTGGGTTCCATTCTCAACGTGAATGACGAAGCCTTGCCCGCGGAGAAGTGGCACGAGATTATCCGCGCCATCCAGGAAGAGGCGAAGAAAACCCGGCTGCACATCCCAGTGCTCTACGGCATCGATACCATTCACGGGCCAAACTACATTGTTGAGGGCACACTTTTTCCACAGCCACTGGCGATGGCTGCGACGTGGAATCCCGAGCTGATGCTGCGGGGCAGTCAGATCGCTGCGGCAGAGACGCGCAAGGCCGGTATTCCATGGTCTTTTTCGCCGGTACTCGACGCCGGACGGCAGCCCCTGTGGTCGCGCTTGTGGGAAACATTCGGCGAGGATACCTATCTTGCGACGGTGATGGGCGTGGCCACGGTTCGCGGGTATGAGGGTAGTGATCTTTCGAGCCCATTCAGCGTTTCCGCTTCGCTGAAGCACTATGTCGGGTATAGCTATTCCACGACCGGCGGTGACCGCAGCCCCGCGCTCATTCCGGAAAATACCTTGCGCGAATATTTTCTACCAACGTTTGCCGCGGCTGTGAAAGCGGGAGCGCACACGGTGATGGTGAACTCGAGCGAAGTGAACGGAACACCGGGTCACGCCAACGGCTACCTCTTGAAAAAGGTCTTGCGCGACGAATTGGGCCTGCAGGGATTCGTCGTTTCCGACTGGATGGACATCAAAGGACTCGTCTCAACACATCACATCGCGGCGAATGAGAAGGAAGCCACGCGTATTGCCGTGCTTGCCGGAGTCGATATGAGCATGGTGCCAAGCGACTACAGCTTCAGCGACCTGTTGCTCGAACTGGCGCAAGAAGGGAAAGTGCCGGCGAGCCGCATCGATGAGGCGGCCCGAAGGATTCTTACGGTGAAGTACCAGCTGGGGCTTTTTGACGATCCGCTGCGCGGTATCGAAGCGAAGACCGTAATCGGCTCACCGGAATCGCGGCAGGTCAGTCTGGAAGCTGCGCGCCAGTCCATCACGCTGCTGAAAAATGAAGGCCACACTTTGCCGCTTGCGAAGACCGCTCACGTTCTCGTGACCGGGCCGGACGCCGACTCCCTGATTCCATTGAATAACGGCTGGAGCTATACATGGCAAGGCAACCGGGCGAGCATGTACCCGAAGGATCGTGCGACGATTCTCAAAGCGATTCAGGAAAAAATCGGCGCCGCCAACGTGACGTATGTTCCCGGAGCGACCTACGACAAGGAAGGCGACATCTCCAAAGCGGCAGAAGCAGCGTCTAGCGCAGACGCGGTAGTGATTTGCCTTGGAGAATGGGCTTACGCGGAAACGCCGGGGAATATTCCCGACCTCACCTTGCCCGACGCGCAACTCAACCTTGCTATGAAAGTGATAGAAACGAAAAAGCCCGTCATTCTGGTGCTTACTGAAGGGCGCCCGCGCATCATCAGCCGCATTGCGGATTCCGCGAAAGCCATCGTCATGGCTTACAACCCGAGCAACGAAGGCGGACAGGCCATTGCGGAGATTCTTTTCGGTGATGTGAATCCCAGCGGCAAGCTGCCCATCACTTATCCGCGCGCGGCGAACCACCTTTTCACCTACGACCACAAAATGTTTTCAGGGGAGGATTGGGGAGAAGGGAAAGCAATGGCTCCGCCACAGTTCGAGTTTGGACATGGATTGAGCTATACGATTTTTTCCTATTCGGATTTGCATGTGGCTCCGTCTACCGCTTCCAGGAGCCAAACTGTCCGCGTTGATGTGACGGTGAAGAACAGCGGCGAGCGCGCCGGTAAGGAAGTCGTTCAACTCTACTTGAACGAACGGTTTGCGAGCGTGACGCCCCCGCTGAAACGACTCAAGCGGTTCGCGAAAGTATTGTTGCAGCCTGGCGAGAGCCGAAAGGTGTCGTTCGAACTGACGCCCGACGACTTGTCCTTCATCGGGGCCGACAACAAGCGCGTCGTCGAGCCCGGCGTTTTCGACGTGAGAATTGGCGGACTCCAACAAACATTCGAGTGGAAGTAAGGGCCGAGTACCGGAGGTATTCTCGCCCGAAGGGGTTCAGTACACCTCCAAATCGTGGCCAATCACCACTCTCCCGCGATACGTCTTCTGAATCTCGCGGAGCAGTTGGTCGTCGGGGATACGGCCATTCGGTCCGCGCCCAGACGTGTGATAGACGACTAAAATTCCCGGCTTGGCGCGGTTGGCAATTTCGGCCAATTCGTTAGTCGAGGTGTGGTACTTCGCACGGTAAGTCTTGTAGTCGGGCATGGTTAGCACACTCTCCGGCGAATAGACCTCGTGGATCAGCACGTCGCAAGGCTGGCAATGCGCAACAATCTCTTCGCTCGGGCTGGTGTCACCGGAAATGACGATGCTTTTTCCCGGCGTATCGAAACGGTATCCGAACGCTTCCGGCCACTGGCCGTGTGGCACGCGAAAGGCGGTGACCGTCGCGCGGTCGTCCTTGTAGACAACGCCCGGGTTGACGTCGTGCGCGCGCACCACGAGGGCGCGCCGCTGCTCCAGGCCCTTGGTACGAATTTCGATGTCCTGGCGCCACGCCTCAAGTACGTGTTTGGTCATTTCCTCGAGACCATCCGGCCCGTAGACATCCAGTTCCGTGCGTCCCATTACCCACGGCGTCAAAATCAAGTCTGGATAACCGGCGGTGTGGTCCGAATGCAGATGTGTGAGGAAGGCAGTCTTCAGATTCGTCGATTCCAGCTCCGGCGTGCCCTTTTCCGCAGCAGCCGCGGCGCGCCGCACCACGCCTGGTCCAAAGTCCACAAGGTAGGCCCGCTCGCCAACCACAATCGCGGTCGCCGGTCCGGAGCGGTCCGGATACGGCCGCGGCGTTCCTGTCCCGAGAAGCACCACCTTAGTTTGTGTTTTTTCCGCGGCCGGAGTCTGCGCTTTGCTTTGGCTTTGCCCTGCCGCCACAGTGCTGAGCCTCATCGCAAACGATACAAGTACAAGTGCCGCGACGGCTGCGGAGCCGATCCCACGGTATTGCTGTTTCTGCATCACGCTCTCCTCCGCCTGCTCAACGGATCATCGGAAATTGCCGGAATTGTATCCTTTGATGGCGCCCTGAAGTCGATAAAAATTCGGAGGGAAATCCATCGCTCGCCGCCCAAGCTGGCGACTAAATTGTCATCAGATTTGGGACACGTTGGTTACAATGCTGGCATGGTCGTACATACTTTTGCTTTTCGATGGAAGGCAGATGTGCGCGAGGGACAGAAGATGCGCGCGGTCGCGGAGATTCGTAATCTGCAGGGGCAAATTCCCGGGCTGCTCGAGACTTGGGTGGGGGTCAACATCTCTCCGCGGTCGCAGGGTTACGAACTTGGCGGCGTGATGAAATTCGCAGACCGAGCCACGCTAAACGCTTACGAAGGGCATCCTGTCCACCAGGACTTACTGCAATGGCTGATGCCGCTCATTGACCCGATCGAGGTTGATTTTGAAGTGTGATGAGAATCCCGGGTAGTGTCGCCGGAATTCCATATGAAGACTCCATAGGTTTCGATAATTTATGCGGGCTGGCGCAAACAGGTCCTGGTGAGCCGTGGCTAATTGATTTCGATGCAACGATTTGAGTTTTCGCACAGAAGGCGGGGAAGTGGCAGCCGCTTTGCGGCGATTCCTTGGTTCTGTGGTGGAGCGGGACGCCTGCCTTCGGAAGAGGGTGGGTAGCCCGCTCCAAACTTCTTCCATTTTCTTAAGAAGCGTGCAAGATGGGCGCGTAAAGCCGACTCTACAGTACTAAGGGCTGGTTCTAATCCTTCTGTGAAAGCAGGGACGCGCGGACGGCTTGCAATTCCTTCTTCTTTTCTTCGTCAACTTCGGGAAAGGAAAGATCGAGCCCGTCCAGCGATTCGATGATCGCCGAGGCGACACCCAGGCGCGTGAACCACTTATTGTCCGCGGGGATGACGTACCAGGGCGCGTGCTTCGTTGCGGTGTGCTGAATCATCTCCTCGTAGGCTTCTTGATAGTCCTTCCAGAAAGCGCGCTCCTGGACGTCGGCCATGGAGAACTTCCAGTTCTTTTTCGGATCTTCGAGACGTTCGAGGAACCTTTTTTTCTGCTCCTCTTTTGAAACGTGCAGGAAGAATTTGCGGATTACGACGCCATTTTGTGTCAGGTAGCGTTCGAAGGCGTTGATGTCTTCATAGCGCTCGTCCCAAATGTGTTTGGTGATCAAACGGTCGGGGAGCTTCTCCGCCCTCAGAAACGGCGGATGCACGCGGACGACGAGAGCTTCTTCGTAATAGGAGCGGTTGAAAATGCCAATCTTGCCGCGAGACGGAATGCATTTGTGGGCGCGCCAGAGGTAGTCGTGGTCCAGTTCTTCGTTGCTGGGCGCCTTGAACGCGTGGACATCGCAGCCCTGCGGGTTTACACCGGACATCACATGCTTGATGGCGCCGTCTTTCCCGGCAGCGTCCATGGCTTGAAAAATCAGCAGGAGCGCCCAGCGATCCTGGGCATAAAGTTTTTCCTGCATGTCACTGAGCAAGCCTACACGCCTCTCTAGGATGTCTTCAGCGTGTTGTTTGCTCTTGACCCCATCCGTGTCGGAGGGATCGTAGTCTTTCAGCCGGAATTTTTCGCCTTTTGTGACGCAGTACTTTTCGACGATGCGCTTCGCTTCCTTCACCTGTTTCCTGTGTTTCATGGTTCCGGAAGTGTAGTACAGACGTGCCGCTCAGAACAGCGACCCAAGCCCCCATCCGAAGGCCGAGAAGCGGTTGTGCGCGAGGAAGCTGGATGTGCTGGAGAGAGGCATGACGCGATTCAATCGCAGAACGTTCAGAGCGTAATAAGCGCGAACGGGAACCTGGACGCCGGGCACAGTCCAGCGAAGTTCGATTCCAGCGGAACCGTGAAGGGCGCCATTTGTTGCGCCGAGTAGCAGCAGCTTGGTGGGGCCAAGCCAGGTGGGGAGCAGCCAGCCGGATCCGAAGTCAAAAAAGCCGGCGGCTTCCGTGCCTCCTCTGAAAGGGAAGCGATATTCGACGCTAGATGCGGTGACAAGATTTGCGCCGGCAGGCGCTGCAGAATAAATGAGCGTGCCAGCCGCCGCACTGCTGGCGGTCACGGCGTCCGGGCCGAGTTCGCCGGGACGAAGCCCGCGCACAAGGTCGTCACCTGAAAATAGTCGCGCATAAAATGGCATGTCGCCGCGATAGCTGCCTGCACCGCTGAATGTAGTTCGAAAGGCCCATCCGCCTTGTGGTGCGAAAATCGGGTCGCGGAAGATGCGGCTGTACTCAGCGGAGGAACGGACCATGTTTTCACTGCCGCCGAGCCATCCTCCGGAAGCGGAATTCGTAAATTGAACGCGCTCATTTCCCGTTTCGTGGGTCCAGCCGACTCCGAGCGAGCGGCTGGAAGCTTTTGATCGAACGTCGCGGAGCGTCACACCAGGCACCGGGTTGATAGAGGCAGGCGGATATTCCGTAGTTGTGCTCGATAGGGTGTAATTCACGCCGAGAGAGTCGGTGTTGTTCAAAGGGTAGGTCCACGGAATATTGATCCCTTCGCCGTGCGCGGAGAAAAATGGCCCGTGCGCGCTGGTCGCGAACCGCGGGCGAATCACATTGTTAAAAACCGAGAAGGCCAGCGAGGCGCGCGTGCCAAAGATTCCTTCTCTTGCCACGCCCAGCATGACCTGCAGAGTCTCTGGACCACCATCGAGTTGCGCGGAAAGAAGTTCCTCGTGATTCAGCAGGTCGAAGACGGTGTAGACGATGCCAAGCGTGTTCCCGAATTGGCCAGTGCCTCCTGCTAGCGAGGCGCGCTGCTGGCCAATTTCTTGGAGGCGGATCGAGACGTTGGCCGTGCGAGTGGCTTCATCGAGTTGGACTTGAATATCTTCTTTGTGGATCGGCTTGAAGTAGCCCGTCCTCGCCAAGCGCAGGAGGCCGCCTTCGAGCGCGCGCTCATCGATTGGGTGGCCTTCGCGCAAGAGGATTCTGCGGCGCACGTAGCGGTCGCTGAATTTGTGCAAGCCAAGAAATTCGATGCGCTGCACACGATACGCCGGGGAGTCGCTCAGATCGAAAGTAACTCGCGCGGTGTGATTCTCCGGGTCGAAGGTTCGGATGACGTCCACAGAATGGGAGGGAAGGGAATCCACTTTAAAATTCCTGGACTGAATGCGCGCCGTCCATAATCGTTGCAACTTGTCTATCTTCTCCGGCGAAAAGGCGCTGGCTTCATCCAAGTCACCGGAATTGATGGCTAATTGGCCTCGATCTTTCGCGGCTTGCCGGAGAGCGTCAGTGGATCCGATCGATTCGAAGCGATAAAAAGGCCCTGCCTCCACCGGGATGGAGATGGATAGCCCCGCTTGCGCTGACTCGTGCGGCCAGGGGAGCCAACGGTGTGATGGTTCGTCGGACCGGGCGACTATCGCGCTGCCGACTCGCGCCTCCGGAAAGCCATGGTTCTGGTAATAGGTGACGATACGCTGACGATCCTCCTCAAACGCCTCGCGGGTGTAGGCATTCTTGCCGCGCCATGAGGCCAGCGGTTTCCACGGCGCGACATTGCGCATCTGCGCGCGCAGTAGTCTTATCGAAACTAGAGGGTGACCGTCGAAATTGACGCGCCGCACCCGCAACAGAGGGCCATCGTCGATTTGGAACCGAATGGCAACGGTGGCGTTGCTCGCTTCCTCACGCGCAACTCGGACGCGTGCCCGTGGATGGCCCAGCTCATTTAGACTGTTGCGAATTGCGAAAGCGATGCGTTGAAGCGCCACCGGATCGGCTGGTTTTCCCAAGCCAGGCATGAGTTTCTTGTCCTCCAGCAATTTTTCGATCTGTTTCTGTGAGAGCAGACGAGATCCCGAATACTCCACTTTGGAAAGAAAAGGGAATTCATGCAGATGAAAAATCAAAGTTACGCATTTGCAGTTTTCAGGCAATTGTGGAGGGAATTCGGCTGAGGACGCTGCTTCCACTTGAATTGATTCGAACCATCCCAACCGCGCGAGGACTCGAACATCTTTGTCAAGCGTCGACGGATCAATTCGATCGCCGGGATGCGTGGCAATTTGGGCGGCGACGGCTGCGGGCGTGATGCGACGCAATCCGGTGAAGCGAATCTCGGCGAGCATTGGAGTTCCTGGCGCTTTCACCTGCTCGGCGAGTATTTGTTCCGGCAGGCCATGAACTTGCGCCAAGACAGGCGCTGCAGATACCAGAAGCACTCCGAAGCAAAACGCGTTTGCGAGACTAGGCACCGGCATCGCTCCTTGCACCGAGGAGGACAAGTGGACGGATGACTGCCGTGGCCGCGGGGTTGTCCGGCCTGAAAGAGGCTTTAGCAAAGTAGCGCCGAAAACGACGGCCCCGGATCGCCTTGTCGGAATTGAGACGATCCGGGGAGTTTGTGTGAAAATGGTTGGCGCGGAACGATTCCGCGCATGGCTCGGTTATTGAGAAACGACTGTCCCAGTAGCAGGATCGAGGATGAGCTTTCCTGCCTTCGGGCCGTCGCTGAAGTCGAACATATTGTTCAGCGTGCCCGCGATTACATCTGTTGAACCTCCGCCGATCCTGCCAAGGTCCCAGTTGTCTTCAATGAAACGGAGGATGGAAGACTGATCCGTGATGGTGTCGTCGATGAAGTTCTGTTTTGCCCAGGGGGAAACCACCAGTAGCGGCAAACGCGGACCAAAGCCGCAGCGGCCATTCTCTGTTCCGCCGCTCACATCATTCGCTCTTGGCGAGCCGCAATTACCAGGACCAAGCAGTTGATCATCCGACACGTTCGATTGAGTCACGATCGTCCCCATCTGGTGGTCGTACCAGCCGTCGGAGTCATCCCACGCGATAATAGCGGCAGTCTCGTTCCACTCCGGGCTATGCATGAGAGCATTGATGACGCCCACGACAAAAATCTGTTCGTCGATAGGATCAGAATAAGCCGCGTGGCCGTCCTGGTAGGCACCGGCCTTCAAATAGCTTACTGCGGGCAAGCGATTCAGATTCAGTGCAGCAAAGAAATCCGTCAGGTCATACTGATGGTTTGCGCCGTCGCTCGACGTTCCAATGAGCCTTGGATTGCTCGGTCGCACGTGATGCGGGTTGGTCGTTTGCGGGTAATACATGAACGGCTCGTGGTGCGGGATGTAGTCGCCAGCGTTGACGACCGCATCGTCTCCGGCGAGGCCCGCGTGATGTTGGCCGCATACTGCACGTCCTTGAGCGTCCACGTCGGTCGGCGCGAAGCCGCCCTGAAACCAGCCCCAGGCGATGCCCTTGGCATTCAGCAAGTCGCCCACGTTCTTGCCCGACACCGTGATTTGGTTAACGGTTTGGAACTTCGGATTAGATGCCACGCAATCGTCGAGCAATGGCCGCGGGTCGCCAATCACCGCTCCGGTTGTCGCCGCGTTGGCAATATTGCCCGACGCACTGGCGGGGCTACCGTTTGGCCGTTTTGGAGACAATGTTCCCGGAAAAGTATTTCCTGCCACCAAATTGAGCGCTCCCGGAGTGGACGGCCCAAACGTGGTGCCCCAGGAGTTGTCGCTCATAGCGAAGTTTTGGGCGTAATTCCACATCGCGGTAACAGTGTTGCCGTCGTAGTAGCCCATGGTGCTGGCGGGCCCTAGAACCTTATCGTTGCAACTCAATTTCTCCACAAACTTGTCCATCAGGCCGCCGTCTACCGCCGCTTGTTCATCGTTGTAATTGTGGTCCTCGTCGCAAGTCACTGGCCCGCTCGGAGGAATGCGGAACGGATTTGCTTTGTTCGGATTGTGAGTCAGCAGCCCGGAAGACAAGAGCGAGTTCGCTTCCGGTGTGTCCTCCTTGGCGCGGAAGGGAGTCTCGCCCGGAAGGTTGAAGGCGTGCGGATAAGTCCCAAAGTAATGATCGAACGAAACGTTCTCCTGGAAGATCACCACAACATGCTTGATGGGCGTTTTCGTCGAAGAACCGTCTTTGTCCTCTGCCGATGCCGGGCACACGGGCAAGAGCGTTATGGCTGCAGCGGCCAAAATCGCTAGACCCTTAGTAAAACACTGATGCATAGAAAATCTCTCCTTGGAATTCTCAGTCTTGAACCGCAAATTGAAATACCAAGGCCGGACGCGCTCGCGGGGAGGCGCTGACTCGAAGTCGTCTCAGCCCATTTTCCTGCGCATGAAGTTCTAAGCCGTATTTGTTAGCAGTACGTTAACGCCGCATCAAAACTGATGGCGCAAAAGGGGAAGCTGTATAGAATCGGGGCGCGCTACGGGAGCCATGACTACACTCGCCCGCAAACTCCGCATCACCGATTACTTTGCCCTGGCATTTGGAACGATGATCGGCGCGGGATGGCTAGTACTAATGGACGACTGGCTCGGGCGCAGCGGGCCGCTCGGCGCGATTCTGGGTTTTGCGATCGGAGGCGTTCTGCTGCTGCCCGTCGGCTATGTTTACGGCCAATGGGTACAGCGGCTTCCGGACGCCGCTGGCGAGGCTGCCTACACGGCTCGGGTCTTTCCGCCCATCGTGAGTTATTTTACCGGCTGGATGATGCTGCTGGCGTACTTCATCGTGTGCCCGTGGGAAGCCGTGGCGGTCGGAAAACTTGCGGCGTACATTTTCCCCTCGCTGAATTCGTTCGAATTGTACCGAGTGGCGGAGCAACCCGTTTTTCTTCCGCGTTTGCTGTTGGGCGTGGGGCTTACGGTGTTTCTTGCAGTGCTGAACTACCGGGGAATCCGCTGGAGCGCCACTTTTCAAAGTTGGACGACGGGGATAGTGCTCTTTCTGCTCGTGATTCTCCTGGGCATTAGTGTCACTCGCGGCGTTCCCGGCAATTTTCGCCCGGCATTTCGCGCGACTCCCTTGGTTTCGATTCTTCTGACGCTTCAGATCGTGCCTTATTTCATGACCGGATTCGAGTCGGTGCCCAAAGTGGCGGAAGAGGCTCATCCGGGATTTCGTTCGGCGGGATTTTTTCGCGCGATCGTGATGGCGCTTCTAGTCGGTGCGGGTTTTTACGTGTTTGCTGTGGCGGCGGTGGCTTACGTTGCCCCCTGGCAAAGTCTAGTGGGAAAGCGATTCGCAACCGCGATCGCGTTCGAACAAGCCCTGGGAGCACAGTGGCCCGTGCGGTTGATTGTGATCATGGCCCTCTTTGGGCTGTTCCAATGTTTCAACGGCAATTTCGTTGCGTCCAGCCGCCTGCTGTTCGCCTATGGCCGTCGCCGGACAATCCATGAGAGCTTTGGAACGGTTCATCCGGTATTTCTGACGCCGTCTGTTGCGGTACTAGGGATTACCGCAGGAACGCTCGTCGGACTCTTCCTCGGCGATGCGCTGCTTGTTCCGGTGACGGAAGTTGGCTCGATGGCGTCGGCGCTGGGATGGTTCGCTGCATGCCTCTCCTTCTGGTTCGTGGAAAAGCGGGCCTCCATGCGCATCGTGACAGGTCTGGGAATTGCCGTTTCGTTGCTGCTTTTCCTGATGAAAGTTTTGCCCGCATTCCCCGGGCACTTTTCTCCGGCCGAATGGATCGCGTTCGGCGTCTGGGTCGCTCTCGGCTTCGTCCTGCGCGTGCGGAGATAGAGCGGCGTTCGAGCGGCAGCCAGTCGTTATGTATACTCACAAGGGAGCCTGACTCAATCCATCGATGATTCCCTTTCTCCACTTTGGTCCGCTCACAATCCCAACGTTCGGCTTAATGGTCGCCACCGGCTTGTTGGCCGCGGCGTACCTCTTGCAGGCGGACTTTGACCGCCGCCGCGAACAATTCGTGAAGAGCGGCTATCTGAAGGGTAACGGCAAGGCGAGCCATCACGACGAAGGGTTTCTCATCATTGGCATCGCGGGACTCGCTGGCCTGGTAGGGGCGAAACTCTATCATGCCCTCCAAGACCCACCCACGTGGAAGGCCGAGCTATTCAGTCGCTACGGATTTGCGTGGTTCGGCGGCTTTGTTGGCGGATTTGTGGCGCTGCTGTTTTTGGCGCGACGGCTTGGGATTCCGGCGCTTGAATTCATGGACCTGTGCTCCCCGGCAGCAGCGGTCGGTTATGCCATCGGTCGCATCGGCTGCCTGCTTTCCGGTGATGGCGATTACGGTGTGCCCACGACACTGCCCTGGGGCATGAGCTTTCCCAACGGCGTTGTGCCTACGATGGAGCGCGTACATCCCACGCCGCTCTATGAGTTCTTTATCTGGTTGGTTATTGCGGCGATCCTTTGGCAAATGGGGAAGAAAGCAGCAATTGGCGCGCGGCCCAAGGGAGAGATCTTTTGCGTCTACCTGATCCTGACGGGCGTGGCCCGATTCCTCATCGAGTTCATCCGCCTCAACCGCATCAAGGAGACTTTGTACTTCGGCATGCCCAACGCGCAGATTGCGAGCCTCTTGTCGATCATCCTGGGTGTGATTCTCTTCTGGCGAATCAAGGCCAGCTCGAATCTGCAATCGAAATCTGCCTGATCATTTCTTCCAGGGACTTGATGGCTCGCAGGTTTTGCGCGCGCTACAGCATCTGCCGCAAAACGTATTGCAGAATGCCGCCGTGATGGTAGTAAGAAACTTCCTCCGGCGTATCGGCGCGCGCAATCACCGAAAAGGTTTTGACGCGCCCGTCCCCCGATTTAGCGTGCACGGTGATCTGTTTCTTCGGAGCGAGCGACGTGACGCCTTCGATTTCGAAAATTTCGTGACCCGTCAAGCCGAGCGATTCGCGGTTTTCCTCCGCCTTGAACTCAAGCGGAAGCACCCCCATGCCGACCAGGTTGCTGCGATGGATGCGTTCGTAGCTTTCGGCGATGACCGCGCGCACGCCGAGCAACCGCGTGCCCTTTGCAGCCCAATCGCGCGATGAGCCGGAGCCATATTCTTTGCCTGCGAGCACCACCAGCGGCACGCCCGCCTCCCGATATTTCACGGCCGCGTCGTAGATGGACATCTTCTCGCCATCCGGCAGAAAGAGCGTCCAGCCGCCTTCCGTGCCCGGAGCGAGCTGGTTGCGCAGGCGAATGTTCGCAAACGTGCCGCGCATCATGACCTCGTGGTTGCCGCGGCGCGCGCCGTAGGAATTGAACTCATGCGGCTTCACGCCGTTGGCGATCAGGTATTTCCCAGCGGGCGAATCCACGGGAATCGATCCAGCAGGCGAAATGTGATCGGTCGTTACGCTGTCGCCAAGAATCGCCAGCACTTGGGCACTATGAATGTCCGCTAGCGGCGGCGGCGTCTTGGGCATGTTCTCGAAATACGGCGGCATCTTGATGTAGGTCGATTTCGCGTCCCACTTGTAAATATCGCCCTTCGGAATGGGCATGGACTTCCAATGCGCGTCGCCCTCGAACACCTCGCTGTACTGCTTGCTATATTGCGATGACGAAACAGAAGTGCGAACCGTTGATTCGATTTCTTGCGGCGTCGGCCAGATGTCTTTCAAATAGACCGGCTTGCCCGCTGAATCGCAGCCGAGTGATTCGGTTGTCAGATCCATGTCCATGCGGCCCACAAGCGCGTAAGCGACGACCAGCGGCGGGGAGGCCAGATAATTCGCGCGAACCAGCGGATGAATGCGGCCCTCAAAGTTGCGATTGCCGCTGAGGACGGCGACGGCGATCAGATTGTTATCCTTGATGGCGGCGCCAATCGCGTCCGGTAACGGACCGCTGTTGCCGATGCAAGTCGTGCACCCATAACCGACCAGATGAAAGTTCAGTTTTTCAAGGTAAGGCGTCAATCCCGCAGCTTGCAGGTAGTCGGTCACGACTTTCGATCCTGGCGCGAGACTCGTCTTGACCCATGGCTTGACGTGCAAGCCGCGCTCAACCGCCTTCTTCGCCAGCAACCCCGCGCCGAGCATGAGCGAAGGGTTCGAAGTGTTCGTGCAGCTAGTGATGGCGGCAATGACCACGGCGCCGCTCGAAAGATCAAACGAGTCGCCGTTGTTTCGAACCGCAACGTGCTTCGCCGGAGTTCCTTCCACAACTTTTGTGAAAGAAGACTTCGCTTGGCGCAGCGCGACGCGATCCTGCGGACGCTTGGGGCCGGCAACAGTCGGCTCAACCGTTCCCAAATCCAGTTCCAGCGTGTCGTTAAAGAGCGGCGCGGGCGTCTGGTCCGTCCGGAAGAGCATTTGTTCCTTACAATAAGCTTCGACAAGGGCAATCTGCTCAGCGGAACGCGAAGTGAATTGCAGATAAGCGAGCGTTTCCGCATCAACCGGGAAGAAGCCCATAGTCGCGCCATACTCAGGAGCCATGTTCGCGATCGTCGCGCGGTCGGGAACGCTCAGCGTTGATAGACCCGAACCATAGAACTCCACAAATTTCCCGACAACGCCCTTTTTCCGCAACATTTCTGTAACGGTCAGAACGAGATCCGTCGCCGTAGCGCCTTCGCTCAAGCGCCCGTGCAGCCGGAAACCGATGACTTCCGGAATGAGCATCGAAGAAGGCTGCCCCAGCATGGCCGCCTCCGCTTCGATTCCGCCAACGCCCCAGCCAAATACGCCAAGGGCATTGACCATGGTGGTGTGCGAATCGGTGCCCACGACCGAATCGGGATACGCCTCAAACCGATTGCCGTAAGGCATTGCACAGACAACCCGCGCGAGGTATTCCAGATTTACCTGGTGACAGATGCCGGTGTCCGGCGGAACGACTTTGAAATTCTGAAAGGCCGTCTGTCCCCACCGCAGAAACGCGTAGCGCTCGACGTTGCGCTGAAACTCCAGCTCGGCGTTCAAGCCGAAGGCGTTGACATTGCCAAAATTATCCACTTGCACCGAATGATCGATTACAAGTTCAGCAGGGAACAGCGGATTGATTCGCTTCGGGCTGCCCCCCATGCGTTGCACCGCTTCGCGCATGGTGGCGAGATCGACGATCGCGGGCACTCCCGTGAAGTCCTGCAAGAGGACGCGCGCGGGCATGAAAGCAATCTCTTTTTCCGGAGCGCCAGGCCGCCAGCCGGCCAGCGCGCGAATGTCCTCGGCATGGACAAACCGGCCATCCTCGCAGCGCAGCAAATTCTCCAGAAGAATGCGCAGTGAAAAGGGAAGTTTCGCCAGGTCCGCGACGCCCTGCTTTTCCATGAATTCGAGGCGGTGAATATCGAAGCTCTGGGCGCCCACGTTCAGCTTGTCGCGAGTGCGGAAAGAATTGCCCGCGTTGATGGCCATCCTGACAGTCCTTTCGCTATGGTGCGTAGCCCTCTATCATAGCCGAAATTGAATCCGCGCGCCGCGCAGCTATACTGTTAAGAGCGTGACCATCGTTCTCATTTCGACGTACGAGCTGGGGAGGCAGCCCTTCGGCCTGGCTTCGCCCGCGGCATGGCTTCGCAAACGCGGCCACAGTGTCACCGTGCTCGACCTTGCCCGGCGGTCCCTGGATGACGCGTTGATTGCCGATGCCAGGCTCATCGCCATCTATTTGCCCATGCACACCGCCACGCGGCTCGCAGCGCAACTCATTCCCCGGCTTCGCAAGTTGAATCCAGGTGCGCATCTCTGTTGTTACGGCCTGTACGCTCCCATGAACGTTGAGTATCTGCGCGCGCTCGGAGTCTCCGCGATTCTCGGCGGCGAATTCGAAGAAGGACTCGTGCATCTGGCCGAGCGGCTCGGCACGGATGGAACGGCAATTGTGCAGTCCCCGGAGTCTATGATTTCCATGGCCCGGCTGCAGTTCGAAGTCCCCGATCGATCCGGAATGCCCGCGATGGAGAAATACGCGCATCTCATCATCCCCGGGAATGGCTTCCGCATTGTTGGCTCGACGGAAGCGAGTCGCGGCTGCAAGCATCTTTGCCGCCATTGCCCCATCGTGCCCGTTTACAAAGGAATCTTTCGAATTGTCAGCCGCGACGTGGTGCTAGAAGACATTCGGCGCCAGGTGGTTGCAGGGGCGCAACACATTACCTTCGGCGACCCGGATTTTTTTAATGGCATTCGTCATGCGATGGACCTCGTGGAGGTATTTCATCGAGAATTTCCGTCCATCACCTACGACGTGACCATCAAGATCGAGCACTTGCTCAAGCATAAGGAGCATTTGCCCACGCTTCGCGACAGCGGCTGCCTCTTTGTGATCAGCGCCGTCGAATCCGTGGACGACGCGGTTTTGGGTTTTCTGGACAAAGGACATACACGAGAAGACTTCCTCCGCGTCGTCAAAACGTTCCGTGAACTTGGCATGACTCTCCATCCGACATTTGTGCCTTTCACTCCCTGGACGACATTGGATGGCTACCTGGATTTGCTGCGCGTGATCGCCGAACAAGGTGTGATCGAAAACGTCGCGCCCATCCAGCTAGGCATTCGTTTGCTCATCCCGGAAGGCTCGCGGATGCTGGAATTGGAAGAGGTACGCCGACTGGTCGGGCTGTTTGATCCGGAGTCTCTGGCATTTCCTTGGAAAAATGCCGATCCGCGTCTGGACGCCCTCAGCGAAACCGTTCAGGAAATTGCCGCGGCGGCCGAGCGGCAAAAGGAATCGCGGTCGGCTACATTTGAAAACATCTGGAATGCTGCTCACGCCGCAGCCGGAATGCCCGCTGCGAAGGTCAGCTTACCGGCGCATTCTCAAGCTGGCGTTCCGTTCCTTAGCGAACCCTGGTACTGCTGCGCCGAGCCAACCCGCGACCAGTTGGTTTCCATCGGCGCGCCGAAGCCGCTTGCGAAAAATGCCGTCGCGAGCGCCGACGGTTTTGTTTGATCCCCGCGCAGAAACGCACCAAACATGGCGAACACATCCAAGCGATTGCTGCTCTTTACCGCGAAAATGGGTTATCAAACACGCAGTTTTGAAGATGCCGCGCGCAAGCTCGACGTTCAGCTTGTCTACGTCACCGATCGATGCCACCAGTTAGAAGATCCCTGGGGCGATCAAGCCATCGCCGTGCATTTCGAATCGCCGGAAACAGCTGCTTACGCCGTCATGGAAGCGCTTCGCGGCCAGGAAGTCGCTGGGATTCTTGCTCTGGGCGACCGGCCCGCTGCCGCTGCCGCTTACACCGCGCGTGGCCTGGGAGTCCAGTACAACCATCCTGCAGCGGTGGAAGCCTGCCGCAGCAAGCTGCGCATGAAACAA